>Ga0116168_1000111_pt1 | contig 82751 bp, 84 predicted proteins | sample AD_UKC129_MetaG_FD_89795 | JGI IMG/M metagenome (GOLD analysis project Ga0116168, IMG submission 89795) | Active sludge microbial communities of municipal wastewater-treating anaerobic digesters from Canada - AD_UKC129_MetaG | ecosystem: Engineered > Bioreactor > Anaerobic > Digestate | place... | reverse complement strand
TGTTGCCACAGCCTGTCCATCATATCCCTTTGACCTTTTTTCAAAGATAAAAAAGGCAAGGAGTGTCAATGGTCCATCATACATACATATACTCTCAGTATGTCCTACAGGGTGGAGGATACCAACTGACTCGTCTATTAAATATGGAAGACTTGCCGTTGAAACCGGTGTTTTTCCTCTCTATGAGATAGAAAATGGAAAATATAGATTGACATTTAATCCTGAACCATTAAAACAGGTGATAGATTATTTTACAGGTCAAGGTAGGTTTAGACACCTAACAGTTAATACAATAGCTACAATACAGGAACGTGTAAAACGGGATTGGAAAAGATTAAAATTTATGTGTGGTATTAAGTAAAAACTTTTTCAGTTTTTTGTTTTTATTATAAGGGGGAGATTATGGATGTGGATACTGATCAATTAGATGCAATAATCGAAAAATATAATGGGGATCGGTCTTATATGCTCGCTATGTTTCAGGATGTTCAACGTTTATACCGATACCTGCCAAAACAGGCAATATATCATATATGCAAGAGACTTGAAGTCCCCTTTAGTAAAGGCTATGAGGTTGCTACATTCTATAAAGCCCTTTCATTAAAACCAAGGGGAAGACATACTATCCATGTCTGCCTTGGCACTGCCTGTCATTTTAGAGGTGGACCCAACATCCTCGAAGTATTCGAAAGAGAATTGAAGATAAAAACAGGTGAGACAACAAAGGATGGTAACTTTACAGTAGAAACTGTTAATTGTCTTGGCGCATGTGCCCTTGCCCCACTTGTTAGGGTTGATGAACAGGACTTTGGAAAGGCAACGCAGGCTTTAGTAAAAAAGATTATAGATGAATTTAGAGATGAGGTCAAATCATGAATATAACCCTTGAGCAACTTGACACTATTTCATTAAGATACATCGATGCCATGTCCAAGTACAGTAAGATTATAAAAATATGCTGTGGGACAGGTTGCGTATCATCAGGTGCATTAAAGGTATATGAAGAACTTAAAAGGGTTCTCACAGATAGGGGATTAATAGATGAGGTTCTTGTCAAAAAGACTGGCTGTCATGGATTATGCGAAAGAGGTCCTATAGTTGTCCTGGGAGATGAAGAGATACTTTATCAGAGTGTTGGTAAAAGAAACATAAACGAAGACATAACTGCACTTCTTAAAACAATTGGAGAAAATGAAATTGTTGATAGGCTGTTATACCAAGGTGAAGATAAGGGAAAAAGATACATCTCACCAAGAGATATACCTTTCTACGCAGGGCAAAAAAGAATAGTTCTGTCCTTAAATGGAATAATTGATCCAGAAGATATTGAAGAATACATATCAAAAGGTGGCTACAGGGCGCTTTACAAGGCACTACTTATGGAGCCTGAAGAGATTATAGAATGGGTCGAAAAATCAGGACTTAGAGGAAGGGGTGGTGGAGGCTTTCCTACAGGGACTAAATGGCGTTCATGCAGGGTTGCCCATGGTGATATCAAATATGTGGTTGCCAATGGCGATGAAGGTGACCCTGGGGCATTTATGGACAGGTCTTTGATGGAAGGGAATCCCCATAGCATAATAGAGGGTATGATAATAGGTGGCTATGCAATCGGGTCAAACCAGGGTTTTATTTATGTAAGGGATGAATATCCTCTTGCTGTTAACAGATTGATAAAGGCAATTGAAAGTGCGAGGTCATATGGTTTATTAGGCAAAAATATATTTGATTCAGGTTTTGATTTTGATATCAAAATTTTTAGAGGTGGTGGTGCCTTTGTATGCGGTGAATCTACTGCCCTTATGTCTTCTATAGAAGGCAAATCAGGTGAACCAAGGGCAAAATATATACATACTGTAGAAAAGGGTTTATGGGAGAAACCAACTAATCTTAATAATGTAGAGACATGGGCATGCGTTCCCCACATTATAAATAAAGGCTGGAACTGGTTCGCCTCTATAGGGACGCCTAATAGTAAAGGGACAAAGGTTTTTTCCCTTGTTGGAAAGGTTAAAAACACAGGCCTTATTGAGGTCCCCATGGGTATAACACTAAGGGAGATTATATACGATTTAGGTGGTGGTATAAGGGAGGATAAAAAATTTAAGGCTGTTCAGACAGGCGGGCCATCCGGTGGATGTTTACCTGAGGCCTACCTTGAGATGCCTGTTGATTTTGATTCACTTACAAGGCTTGGTTCCATGATGGGTTCTGGTGGTATGATCGTTATGGATGAGAGAAACTGCATGGTAGATGTGGCAAGGTATTTTTTAAAGTTTCTTGTAGAAGAATCCTGCGGCAAATGCACACCATGTAGAGAGGGTGTAAGAAGGATGTTCGAGATAGTCAATCGCATTTGCAATGGTGAAGGAAAAAAAGGTGATATACAGCATCTTGAAGAGCTTGCCCATGCTATAAGTTTGAGTTCCCTTTGCGGGCTCGGCCAGAGCGCACCTAATCCTGTGCTGTCTACAATAAAATATTTCAGGGATGAGTATATATTGCATATTGAAGATAAAAAGTGTCCAGCAGGTGTCTGTAAGGCCCTTATTAAATTTAGTATTCAACCTGATAAATGCACAGGTTGTATGAGATGTGCAATGGAATGCCCTGTTAAGTGTATTAAGGGGGCAAAAAAAGAGGTTCATGTGATTGATTCTACCCTATGTATAAAGTGTGGAACGTGTTATGATGTATGCCGTTTTAATGCAGTAACGATTGAATAGGAGAAAAACATGGTAGAATTTAAGATAAACGGTAAGAAGGTTCAGGCGGAAAAAGGTGAAATACTCCTTGATGTGGCAAAAAGGGAAGGTCATGAGATACCAACCCTATGCCATCATGAAAAACTCGGCTCAGATGGTAGGTGCAGATTATGCGTCGTTGAAATCCATCGCGGTAGCAGAAGGCGATTTGTGGCTTCTTGCCTTTATCCAGTTGAAAATGGTATAGATGTTTATACAGATTCAAGGGATGTTCTGCTTATAAGAAAAACAATATTAGAACTTCTTTTAGCCCGCTGTCCAGGTTCAGATACAATAAAAAATCTTGCATCACAATACGGTGTCTTTGATGTAAGGTATACAAAGGATACTGACAAGGGTAAATGTATTTTGTGCGGCCAGTGTATCAGGGCCTGTGAATCTATTGTAGGTGTATCAGCCCTATGTATGAGTGGAAAAGGACCTGAAAAAAAGGTCACAACACCCTTTGATGAACCATCTGAGGTCTGCATAGGTTGCGGTGCCTGTGCTGTTATATGTCCCACTGGGCATATATACATCGAAGATAAAGACGGCTATAGAACAATATGGAGAAAAAAATTTGAGCTGGCAAGATGTCCAAAGTGTAATAGGTTCCATGCCCCTATTGAACAGCTTGAATTTATATCAAAGAAAACAGGGGTGGACATGGAAGAGCTCCTTATCTGCCAAAATTGTAAATAACGACATAACAATTTCATGCTTTTGTCGTTAGAATCTTATCCACTTTATAATTTCCTATTTTATGTTTCTATTCCGATATAATCTGGGCAGAAAAGATATAAATCTCTGTTTGTTTTTCTTTCCATGCATTTCTGTAAAGACCAGCCTTAATGCAAGTTTGTTTTAAAAATTCCTCCCTATCCCAGCCATATTCTAATGCGACCTGGGGTAAAAGTAAACCTGAATAACTACCTTTTTTTACTAAAAGACCGTGTCTTCCTATTTCTATTTCTTCTATGTTGTTTATGCGTTTAAGGGGTGATAATACAGAAATCTCGATCTTTATCTCTTTTAATTCGCCTTTATGGACAGGAAGGAACCTCATATCCCTTGTAGATGCAGCAATCGTCATATCTACAACGGCCTTGTATAAAGGTAAAACAGGTTCGATATAACCTATGCACCCTCTCAATTCTCCCCTTTTCTTTAATGTAACAAACACACCCCTTTTTTCAATAAGTTTTTTATCTTTAATATCAAAATCAGGAACTTTTTCCCTTACTACATATTCTTCAAGGGTTTTTCTGGCTATTTCCAAAAGAAGTTTCTCTTCGCTTTTTGATAGTTCCCCTTTTGTTGTATCCTTTTTTCCTTCTTTTTGCTGGTCTAAAGATTTTTCATTATCTTTGTAAAAAAAGGCAACGGAACTATAGCCCACTACCCTCGACCTATCTCCCGTAACATCACCTGAATTGGCATACTGCAAAATTTTTACCGCTCCGTTTAGCCTTCTAACCATCATAATAAGCATTATGGCACCATGGGGACCGCACAGTTCGCATTTCTCCCTTTCTAAATCTCTAATTAGCCCATCAACATCCATATTTTCCATATGCCTTAAAGTCAATGCATCTATGGATTTTGCCTTGCTGTAATCATGGTAGTGGGACATATCCGTTGAAGCCACGATTAGAAAATCCTTTGGATGTGTTTTTATCAATCTAACAAATGCATCTACATAATCGTTATAATCTGTCTTTTCCATTCCACCTGTTATGAGTGGTATGATTTTAAAATCCTTTAATACCATCTGGAGAAAGGGTAATTGGACTTCAATAGAATGTTCATTGGCAAAGGGCAGTGTATACGTTTTAAGCTGTGGACACTCTTTCATAAGGACTTTTGAAAATTCACCATCAACGGCAATATTCCCAATGGGTGTCTTCCATTGTCCTTCAGGATAAATGGATATGCCCCTGAAGGGCACCCTGTGGCTTGTGCCTATGATAATTACAGTCTTATAAGGCCTACCTTTAATCTGACTAAATCCATATGCAGCAACACCACCTGAATATTCATAACCGGCATGGGGTGATATAAGGCCGAATATGTGCTGCCTGATCTTCTCTTGTTTTTTTTCAGCATTATTTAAGTAATTAATAATCTGCCTTTCCAGTTCGTTTTTTTCTTTTGGATAAAAAAGGCCTGCAAATACTGGTTCTTTAATACCTTGACCATATGCATTATATATATTGCTAAAAAGGCCGAGAAACATCAAAAAAAACATAAAAACATATAATCTCTTTATATCTCCCATATCCCGTCTATCCTTTCACCACAATACTTACATCTCCCTTTTTTTATATTTATCTCCAGTATAGTATACCCTACCCTTTTTATTACAGGTTTTTTGCACACAGGACAATACGTATTTTCTCCAACATGACCTGGGACATTACCGATGTAAACATATTTTAAACCCATTTTCTGGGCAATATCCTTTGCCCTTTCTAAGGCACTAACTGGTGTGGGAGCGATATTTCTCATTTTATACATGGGAAAAAAACGGGAGAAATGAATCGGCACATCAATGCCTAACTCTTTTTTTATCCATTCACACATCTTTTCAATTAACTCAGGCTCATCGTTATGACCACCTATTACAAGGTTTGTTATCTCCACCCATACACCAGACTTTTTTAATATTTTCAAGGTTTCAAGGACAGGGGTAAGCTCTGCCTCACAGTATTTTTTATAAAAAGAAGGATTAAAACCCTTTAAATCAATGTTTACTGCATCGAGATATTTACAGAGTTCTCTCAAAGGCTCAGGATTTATAAAACCATTGGAATGGACAACATTTAATATATTTTTCTTTTTTGCAATCTTTGCCGTGTCAAGCATGTATTCAAAAAAATTTGTAGGCTCTGTATAAGTGTAGGCAATACTCTTGGAACCATTCTTTAATGCAAGCTCTACTACCTTCTCAGGGGGCAAATCCTCGTTTATAGTATCTTCAGGAGAGACCTGTGATATCTGCCAGTTCTGACAGTAACGACATCTTAGATTACATCCTGCACTGGCAATGGAAAAACTCAATGTCTTAGGTAGGACATGGAAAAAAGGCTTTTTTTCAATAGGATCAATGTGCACTGCACAGGGTTTAGCGTATCCAAGGGGATAGAGTTTGCCTTTTATATTTTTCCTTGCCCTACAAAATCCCTTTTCACCCTCTTCTATTATGCATTCCCTTGGGCATAGGTTACACATAACTAAATTCTTTTTTCTGTCATACTGGATGTAATAGGATGCCTCTTTTAATCCATTATCTTTTCTGTGGATATAATCTTTAGCCTCAAGCCTTAAGGCCAAAGGTGTAAATATTGCGATTTTTAAAAAATCCCTTCTTTTTAAACCCATCAATGAGATAATACCATGTTTTTCTTATATGTCAATAAAAGGAAAAGGCTACCCATTTTTAAAATGGAAAGGATGATACAGGCCTCTAAAATGCCTATGATGGAGAGCACCATGCCGCCTAAAAAACCGCCTATACAACCTCCAATCAGGTCAATACTATAGAGGTGGCCTACAATGTTTGCCACAGTCTTTTCCTTTTTGCCTGTCTCTCCGTATAGACGACTACCTATTGGAAATTCTATACCTGTGCATAATCCTGATATAAATAATAAAAGAAAAAACAAAGCCTTGACCACAAAAGGACAGGTGTTTAGAAAAGCGCCTGTGAACTTTAATATTAAAAATACACCTAAGGGAAGGAATATAAAAAACGATTCGATAATACGAAATGCATTGATATCTTTAAACCTTTTCATAAACGGTGCCAATGCGGCAATACCTCCCAGTGCAATGCCGCCAAGAAATACAGTAACAAGTATACCCACCTCATAAAACACATACCCAAAATGAATTTGAAAGGCAAAGATGAGTATCAATTCAAGTATAATAGATGACAAGCCTGTTGTCCCTATTGAATAAAGTATTGGTGTGCCTTCATATATAAAAGAAAGGGTAAAAAATAAAAAGGTAAGAGACAAAACACCGATAAGTATTTTTATAAAATTTATGTGTTTTATCCATTCAAAGAAAGGTTTCAAATAAGGAGAATAAAGAAGGTTATTGTAAGAAAGGGTATAAAAAAACCCTGAAGGTAAAAAATCTGTATTAATACCTGTTTTTATACCACTTAGATTTGACATATACCATTCTCTTTTTTTTATATCGAGGCGATCTTTAAGATAAACGGCGTTTATGAGTTTTGTCTCTATTTGCCTTTCCTTTAGCCTGTTTAACATACATTGAGGGTCAAAATTAATAAAATCTATGATCTTTGAAAGGATAAAGATATTATAATCACCGGGAATTATAAAAACATTCGAAAATACAGATTCTATAGTTTTTAATATACAGGCATGGAGATTTTTTAATTCAGATGTATAGTATGTGGTAGAACCTGGTAGAGTAAGAATTGCAATGCCGTGTAATTTTAAAGCCCCCTTTACATTTTCAAAGAATTCTTTAGTAAAAAAACGATTGGTTTGAAGGGTATACGGAAGTGGGACATTAATAAAAATGACATCGTATTTAGAATGGGAATTTTTTAAAAACAGCCTGCCGTCAATGAAATGGAAATTCACCTTTGAGTTAATTAACTCTTTCTTTACCGTTGTTGTGGAAAAGAGTTCTATTGTTTTCAAAAACTCCGGGTCTGTCTCTACATAATCAATCCTTTTTACAGTCCTGTGCTTTAATATTTCATTGATTATGCCTCCGGCACCTTTACTTAAGACAAGTATGTCTTCAGGTCTATAGTAGGATAGCATGGATAGATGTATTAAATCCTCTATAAATGTAACATCTGGTACTGGAATTGTTATTGCAAAAACACCGTCGGTAAAAAATGTATGTTGTTCATGGTCTTTAACTACCACTATATTTTGATAAAGGGAATTCTTGTAGTATATTACATCTCTGCCTGACCACTGTTTTCTTACAGAATAATTGTGTGTAGCCTCAGTTCCTCCTGTGGCAAGCATGATTATAGATAAAAATAAAAACATAACAATCATCACAACATATCCTTTTTTCTCTGAATTCATAAAAGAAAAGGTCAAAAGCAGGCACGATAAAAAACTAATTGCCGATAAAGACACGGCAATGGTAAATGCATTAAAATACTGGATAAAAAAATAATTTAAAAGAATGCCACCAACAATTGTTCCTAACATTTCATAGAAATAGACCTTACCAATGGACTCCTTATTATCATTTAAGATGTCACCAAAAAATGAACAGATAAAGGTAAAGAGCATCCCGTGAAGAAAACCCACGGGAAAGAGTATAAAAAATGATGCATAGAAAATATGCAGTATTCCTGCCCCTGTATCAAGGGGAATACCTGCAATAACCTTGAAAATCCTTGTTATATAAATTGAGACAGGAAATAAAATAGAAAACAAAACAGTCAATAAAACAAGTATGACTGTGTTTGATTCTTTCTTTACATGCCTTTTTCCCCCTACGTATGCACCGCCTGCCTCCCAGAGAATCCATGAACCGATTATTACGCCTATGGAAAGCTCATTGCCTGAAAAAAGGATGAGCATTTCCCTTAATAGTATAGTCTGGCTAACAATGCCACATATACCTGTAATGACCGTAAAAATAATAAGATTGGATAGTCTTTTTTTGTCCAATTTTTAAAATTCTTCTTTTTCCATTTGGATAAAGTCGTCATTTGGATAGAGTTGTAAGGCCTTTGACATAAAGTCAATCCAGATGGGGAGTGCAGCAGTTGCACCTGATTCCTTTGGACCAAGAACCTCTCCCTTGTCATATCCAACCCAGACAAGACATAAAAGGTGTGGTGAAAACCCTACAAACCATGCATCTTTAAAATCATTTGTTGTTCCTGTCTTTCCTGCTAAGACATAGGGAAGCCTGGAGGCTGCCTTAGCTGTTCCTCTTTTAATAACTCCTTTCATGATATCCACAAGGGCATGCGCCGCTTCTTCAGAAACAACCCTTTTCCCATCGGGTTCGTGCTCGTATAAAAGCTCACCTTCTGTTGTGGTTAGTCTTTTAATCGCCACAGGTTCAATGTATATACCGCCCCTTGCAAAGGTTGCATAACTAGCAGCAAGCTCAAGAGGAACAACCTCTGTGGTGCCCAAGGCCAATGATAGGTTGGGTTCAAATTTACTGTTTATGTTCAATCTCTTTGCAAGCTCTATTACATTATCCAGACCAGTTTTTTCAAGGAGTCTTACGGTAGCTGTATTTAATGATAGCTCTAACGCCTTTCTCATTGTTACATAACCATGGTATTCGTTTTTATAATTTTTCGGCTGCCATACAGACTTTGTATAGGGATTTACAAATGATATAGGTGCGTCGAGAAGCATTTGTTCTGTATCAAATCCCTGTTCTAATGCCGAAAGGTATATGATGGGTTTAAAGGCAGAGCCGGGCTGTCTTTTTGCCTGGGTAGCCCTGTTAAAAGGGGATGTAGAAAAATCCCTACCACCTATTAATACCTTTATATCCCCTGTCTTAATCTCCATCGCAATCAATGCAACCTCTGGCATTGCTGTCTTTTTTGGATTCCTCTGCCTGTAACCTTCTATCCCTTTTTCTATTGCCTCGTAGGCATATTCTGTTAGCTTTAGGTTTATCGTTGTATTTATATTAAATCCTTTTATGTAAATATCTTGGGGGGTTTCTGCATAGTCTTCTAAAAGTTGCTTTACGTATTCAATAAAATAGCCTGTCTTTTTTTCATATGCCTTAAAAGGGGCAAGGATTATGGGCTTTTTTATTGCCTCTTCGTATTTCTTTCTGCTGATAAAGCCCGCTTCATACATCTTCCATAGCACAAGGTCTCTTCTTTCTTTTGCCTTTGCAGGATTTTTAAATGGCGAAAGCTTTGATGGAGATTTTGTAAGGGCTGCCAACATTGCCGCCTCTTCAAGGGTTAATTCTGACGCACCTTTGTGAAAATACGCATAACTCGCAGCCTCCACACCGTATGCACCCTCCCCGAGATATATAAGGTTTAAATACATATTGAGAATTTCATCTTTTGAATAGGTCCGCTCTATCTGGACTGCAAGTATTGCCTCTTCAATCTTTCTTTTAATGGTCTTTTCCCTTGTTAGATATAGATTCCTTGCAAGTTGCTGGGTAATTGTTGATGCCCCTTCTGTTATCTGACCTTTGAATAAATTTCTATATATTGCCCTTGCAATACCTCTTAAATCTACTCCAAAGTGCTTATAAAATCTCACATCCTCAATGGCTATAAAAGCATTTTTAAGATAATCGGGCATCTGGGTAATCGGTATGGGAATCCTTTTCTCTGTAAATATCTCTGCAAACATAGTTCCATCATCTGCATAAAGCCTTGTTGCCGATTTAGGTTTATAGCTTTCCAGTTCCTTTACATCGGGGATCTCAAGGTAATTCACCAGTGCATAACCAAAGCTACTACCGAGAACTGCGGGTATCAGAATAATGATTATGGCTAATTTTATAATCCTTGCATACATACGAAATATAGTATAATTTATAATCTCTATGTTTTCAAAAGACAATGAAAAACTGAAGATAATAGTTATCGGTGGACCTACATGCACAGGTAAGTCTGACCTTGCCCTCTATCTTGCTGAGATGTTTAACGGTGAAATCGTAAATGCAGATTCAATGCAGGTATACAGATATTTCAACATAGGGACAGCAAAGCCGGATAAAGATACTATAAATAAAATACCCCATCATCTAATAGATGTTGTAAATCCAAATGAGGATTTTAATGCAGGAAGATTTAAAGAACTGGCAGATAGAACCATAGGTGAAATCCATTCAAGGGGTCATATCCCCGTAATTGTAGGCGGAACAGGTCTGTATATTCGCATTTTACTACATGGAATTTTCCAGATACCAACGGATAAAAAAATGAGGAAGCTCTTACAGGACCAATATGCCCAAAACCCAAAAGAAACATATGAAGAATTAAAAAGAATAGACCCTGTTTATGCATCAAAAATAAGTGAAAGGGATAAGATAAGGGTGGTAAGGGCATTAGAGATTTATAGACTTACTGGAACAAAGATGTCAGATATGGAAAGACAACACGGATTTAAGGACGAACAATACAATGCCATGAAGATAGGTTTGATGGGGAACAGGAAAACCCTTTATGAAAAAATAAATAAAAGGGTTGAACATATGCTTTCTCTGGGGTGGTTAGAAGAGGTAAAAAACATTCTTAATATGGGCTATAATGAATCGTGTAAACCGTTTTACGGTATAGGCTACAGAGAGATTTTACTATATTTAAAAGGTTTAACAACCTATGAAGATATGGTAAAAAATATTAAAAAATTTACAAGGCACTATGCAAAACGACAGTTAACATGGTTTTCAAAAGAAAAAGGGTTTGTGTGGTATGTATTTCCAGAGGATATGGAAAAAATTAAAAGAGATGTGGTTCAGTTTTTAGAAAATGGAACTTAAAAGGATAATAGAGGCAATTCTATTTGTATCGCCCAGACCTTTAACCATAAAGGCCCTGGCTAAAAAAATAGATGAATTTTCAGAAACAGATATTGAAAATGCCTTAAAAGAACTCATTGAAGAATATACAAAATCTGACAGGGCATTGGTTATTGCCCATGTAGCAGGCGGTTACCAGATGAGGACAAAAATAGAATTAAAAGATTGGGTCAAGAGATTTGTTAGGGAAAAAGATGTGGAACTTACAAGACCGACCCTGGAAGCCCTTGCAATCATTGCCTATAAACAGCCTGTAACAAAAAGGGAAATTGATATTATAAGAGGGGTTGATTCATCAAGGGCACTTAAACAACTCCTCGATAGGAAATTAATAGAGATTGCAGGAAGAAACGAAGATATTGGAAGACCTATGGTATTTAGGACTACCTCAAAATTTTTAGAGGTATACGGCTTAAGTAGCATAAAAGATCTCCCCACATTAAAGGAGATTGAGGCGTTAGAAAAATAAAAGAAAAAAGGAGAGGTTTATGGACATTTCTGAGCTACTAATATTTATGGTAGAAAACAAAGGGTCTGACCTACATATAAGTGCCGGAGAACCACCTGTTGTGAGAATCCATGGAGACATGAGAAAGATCGAGATGCCACCCCTCGATAGGGATACGGTGCACAATATGATTTACGAAATACTAAACGACCAGCAGAGAAAGACCTTTGAAGAGACCCTTGAGCTCGATTTCTCTTTTGCATTGGGCGATATTGCAAGATTCAGGGTAAATGTATTTAAGCAAAATCGAGGTGAGGCGGCTGTATTCAGAACGATACCTACAAAGATTCCCACCTTTGAGGAACTAAACCTTCCAAAGGTCTTTATGGACATAGCAAGGCTTGAAAAGGGTCTTGTCCTTGTAACAGGCCCTACGGGAAGCGGCAAATCAACTACCCTTGCAGCAATAATAGATTTTATAAATACTGAACAAAAAGGGCACATACTCACCATTGAAGATCCCATAGAATTTGTCCACCCTTCTAAAAATTGTCTTGTAAATCAAAGGGAATTAGGGCCTCATACTAAAAGTTTTGCCAATGCCCTAAGAAGTGCCCTCCGTGAAGACCCGGATGTAATACTTGTAGGCGAGATGAGGGATTTAGAGACTATCTCCCTTGCATTGACTGCTGCAGAAACAGGCCATTTAGTCTTCGGCACCCTACACACAAGCGGTGCACCAAAGACAGTGGACAGGGTAATAGATGTCTTCCCGGCAGCACAGCAGGCGCAGGTAAGGGCTATGTTTTCTGAATCCATTCAGGCAGTTATAACCCAGGCGCTTTTCCGTAGAAAAGATGGGAGAGGAAGGGTTGCAGGATTTGAGATTATGTTAGGCACCCCTGCAGTGAGAAACCTCATCAGGGAAGGTAAGATTGCTCAAATACCTTCTATAATGCAAACCAGCAGGGGTATAGGCATGCAGACAATGGAGGCATCTGTAATGGAATTACTCCAGAAAAATCTCGTAACCAGAGAAGAGGTTGCCTTCTGGTTACCCCAATCAAATCAACCAAGGTGATGTCATGGCAGAGCTAATAGAATATTTAAAATACATGGTGGAAAAGGATGCATCGGATATCTATATAACAGTAGGTGTCCCTGCAATGTTCAGGATTCAAGGTTCAACTTACCCATACGATGAGCCACCCCTTACTGCTGATGATACAGAAAGTATTGCCAATAAAACTATGAACGATAAACAGAAAAAACAGTTTGCAGAAGAACTGGAGATGAACCTTGCCCTTTACTATCCTGAACTCGGAAGATTCAGGGTAAATATTTTCAGGCAAAGGGGATATGTTGGCCTTGTAATAAGACAGATTAAGACGCAGATAAAGACCATAGATGAGATGGGTTTACCTGGTATTTTGAAAGATATTGTTATGAGTAAAAGGGGTCTTGTCCTTGTAGTGGGGGCTACAGGAAGTGGAAAATCTACTACCCTTGCATCGATGATAGATTACAGAAACTCCCATGAAAGGGGGCACATCATAACAATAGAGGACCCTGTTGAATATGTGCACCAGCATAAGATGAGTGTTGTAACCCAAAGAGAGGTCGGCTTCGATACCCATTCATTTTTTAATGCCCTGAAGAATACCTTAAGGCAGGCCCCTGATGTAATATTAATAGGAGAGATAAGGGATACAGAGACCATGGAAGATGCCATAACATTTGCAGAGACAGGCCATTTATGTTTAGGCACACTCCATGCAAACAATGCAAACCAGGCCATAGAGAGGATATTAAATTTCTTCCCCATTGAAAAGCATCTACAGATTTATATGCAGTTATCCTTAAACTTAAGGGCTATCATTTCACAACGCCTTATACCCACAGTAGACGGAAAAAGGGTTGCTGCCATTGAAATCCTCCTTGACAGTCCCAGGGTAAAAGACCTCATATTAAGGGGTGAAGTGGGTCTTCTAAAGGAAACCATGGCTGCTTCGTATAACGAAGGTATGCAAACCTTTGACCAGCATATCTTTGACCTTTACAAGCAGGGGATTATAGATTACAACCATGCCATAGCAAATGCCGATAGCCCCAATGACCTCAGGCTAAAAATAAAGATGTCCGGCATCTCAAAGGATGAGGTAGAAAAGAAAGAACCTGCCTTTAAACTAAAGATAGATGGAAAGTAATAGACAGGAATAGCTAAAAGAATGATTGTGAAGGATTTAAAATTTATGTTATAAAAGAGGCATAAAGATGAAGATAACCGATGAAACGATAAAATATGTGGCCCATCTTGCAAGGCTTGAGCTCGAAGAAAAAGAGATTGGGCTTTATACAAATCAGCTAAACAGTATACTCGACTACATGGAAAAGCTTAATAAACTCGATACCTCGAATATTGAACCCACGAGCCATCCCATAGCCCTTGAATGCGTATTAAGAGAAGATGAGGTAAAAGAATCCTTTTCTGTTGAAAAATCCACACAAAATGCACCGGAAAGAATAGGTTCATTTTTTAAGGTGCCACCTATAATAGAAATAGAGGACTAAAATGGAAGAAACATTACATCTTAATATTAAAGACATATCCCATTTACTTAAAAACAGAGAAATTACTTCTTTTGCATTGACTGAATTCTACATAAAAAGGATAAAAAAATATGATTCTATGATAAGCTCTTATTTGAAAATCACCGAAGATATAGCATATGAAATGGCCTATGAGGCAAACAAAAGACTTGAAAAAAAAGAAGGCGGGATGCTCACAGGGATTCCACTGGGTATTAAGGATATACTGTGCACAGAAGGCATTGAGACAACATGTGCGTCCCAAATTTTAAAGGGTTTTATACCCCCTTATGATGCCACGGTGATAAAAAAACTCAAAAAAGAAGGATTTGTCCACCTCGGAAGACTGAACATGGATGAATTTGCCATGGGTTCTTCCACTGAAAACTCATCCTACCAGATTACAAAAAATCCGTGGGCATTAGATAGAATACCCGGTGGTTCAAGTGGTGGTTCTGCAAGTGCAGTGGCGGCAGGATTGTGCGTTGCTTCCCTTGGAACAGATACCGGCGGCTCTATAAGGCAACCAGCAGCCCTCTGTGGTGTCGTGGGTATGAAACCTACATACGGTAGGGTTTCGAGATACGGTCTTATAGCCTTTGCATCATCCCTTGACCAGATAGGCCCAATAACAAGAAATGTAACGGACTGTGCTATTATCATGAATGCCATTTCAGGCCATGACCCCATGGATTCCACATCCATACCCCAACCTGTTTTTGATTTCACCGAAGCGCTGGGTAAGGATATAAAAGGGTTAAAAATAGGGATACCAAAAGAATATTTCATAGAAGGCATAGAACCAGATGTAAAAAAAAGTGTAATCGAATGTATCTCCATATTCGAAAAAAACGGTGCCCATGTAGAAGAGATTTCACTACCCCATACCGAATATGCGGTGGCTACATACTATATAATCTCTCCAGCAGAGGCGTCATCAAACCTTGCCCGTTATGACGGTGTAAAATACGGATTAAGGGTTGATGGAAAAGATATTATAGAAATGTATAAAAAAACGAGGTTAAAGGGGTTTGGCAGAGAAGTAAAAAGACGTATCATTCTTGGAACTTACGTATTATCTTCTGGTTACTACGATGCATATTATAGAAAGGCAAGCCAGGTGAGAACCCTCATAAGAAAAGACTTCGAAGAGGCATTTAAGGTCTGTGACCTCATTGTAACCCCTGTCTCTCCCACAACTGCCTTTAAAATAGGCGAGAAATCAGACGACCCACTAAAAATGTATCTATCAGATATATTTACAATACCGGTAAATCTTGCAGGGCTCCCTGCCATATCTGTTCCATGCGGTTTTGATTCACTGGGATTGCCCATCGGGCTTCAGATTATCGGTAGACCCCTTGATGAGGCAAGGATATTAAATGCAGCATTCTTTATTGAACAGGAAAAGAAACTTAAAAAAATACCAGATATGTTCTTATAGAAAAAATTATCCCTGTTAATTTTTTCCCGTTTGCAACATCTTTACTGAACCATCATAAACTTGAAAGGTGCATAATATTTTAAAGAGGACATTTCACTATAAATCTCTTTAACAAAGGAAGAAACGAGTAGCTTTAAGATCGAAAAAGGCCTTTTCCCCTTTACAATGACAGGTTTTCCCTTAATATTTACTGCCTTTTTCATGTCTTCTATGGTGTCATAATACGTTCCTATTACATCCACAAGGCCAAAGGACTTTGCCTGGATACCTGTGAATATCCTGCCGTCTGCATATTGCTTAACTATTTCCTCTTTCATCTTTCTTGATTCTGCTATATCTTTTATGAACTGGCTGTGGATACTATCCAGTATCTCCTGTATGTATGCCCTTTCATCCTGCTTCATTTTTCTGAAGGGTGAACCCAGATCTTTATATGTGCCTGCCTTTATGGGTTCTGCCTGAATGCCTATTTTTTTAAGCAGGTCTTCCATTACTACATTTTCCATAATAACACCGATACTTCCCGTAATCGTAGAAGGTAAGGCATATATTTTATTCCCGCCTGAGGCAATATAATAGCCACCTGAGGCACATACGGCACCCATGGATACATAAACGGGCTTCTTTTCCCTTAATTTTTTTATCTCTCTAAATATCTCCTGCGTTGGCCCTGTAGAACCCCCTGGAGAATTTATCCTTACAATCACGCCTTTTATATCTTTGTCATCCCTGAATCTCACAATATCTTCAACTACATCTTTCGTATCCATTATAACACCTTCAATTTCCACAACGGCGATCTTCTCTCCAAAGGATAATCCTATAATAAACAAGGAGACAATAAAAATAATGATTAAAACTAAAAGCACAATTAAGGTAATTTTAATGCCTTTTCTCATGTTTAAATAGCACCCCCACTTCTTCTTTTCATGACAATACTGCTGAAAGGCTTACTCTGGTAAAGGGTGGCAAGCTTTATCCTTGCAAGCTCAAGCATACCGAGTATGGTCACCACCTTATCAGAATGCTCTATAGACTCATCTTCCCTCCATTCAAATACCCCCTTTGATTCAAGGATTTGTTTTAGCATTTGCAATTTCTCTTCCAAGGTGGGTTTAAGTTCTCTTACAACTATATATCTTTCCTCTCTTTTCTTCATAAGGTCAAAGAAGATATGACACAGATTCAAAAGATTATACCCTTCTTCACCTCTAATGGAACTTGAACCCCTTGAAAATATATCCCTGTGCAACAAAGGAAGTTCTCCAAGCTTATCCACCATCCCTTTTAACCTTTCGTATTCTATGATCCTTTCTACAAGCTCATCCCTGGGGTCTTTTTCTTCATGAATCTGATCTTCTGGTAAAAGCATCTTTGACTTTATGTAGATTAATAAAGAGGCAATTTCAATAAAATCCTCTGCAATCTTTAATCGCATTTCCTTTACAAGCTCTACATATTGAAGAAATCTCTCTATAATTAATGCAAGGGGTATATCCCATATGCTTATGCGATTCTTTCTAATAAGATTCACAAGTATTGCCAGGGGTCCTTCATAACACTCCATTTTTACTTCAAGGGTAGGTACCATAAGTTCCATATTTCTATTCCTTTGCCTTAAAGCATTTTATTTACATTAGGTAATCTTTCAATGAAGTTTTTAACAAAAGCAATCTCTTCTTCCTTTGTCTTTAGATTATTGTCTATCTTTGCATCTTTTAGGTTCTCCAGTATATCTTTGAAAAGCGGCCCTTCTTTAAGTCCCATGGCCTTTAAATCAAAACCTGTTAAAATTGGTTTATATGAATCTATATACGTAATATAGCTTGAAATATGTTTTTTTATCTCTTCCGATTTTGTTTTTGCCATTATAAATAACTTTGCCTCATCTGAAATCTGATCAAGGGTTCTGTAAATCTGGCTTTTTGACATGGCACCCAATCCAATGGCAAACTTTATAAGCGTATCCCTTATCTTTTCCACATCATCTTTTATTTTTTTCTTTAAAGATTCCTTAAGCTCCATCTTATTACAAAAATCTTCTACTTTATCCTGTTTTAATTGGTCAATAAGACCAAGGGTATAAAATGCAATTTTATCACAGGGCCTGTTTTTATATAACAACTCATACCAGCGAAATACAGTATGCATCTGGAGAAAGAGCCTTTCCTTTTCTTTATCGAATGTTAAATCAGGATGTATAAATTTAAGGAGATCAAGGCCTTGCAACCTGTTTAGTATCTTTTCACAATTTTCTTCAAGTAATATAAGGGAAAGTTCAATCCAGATCCTTTTGCCCCTTATCTTGGAAAGAAAACCCATCTTTGCCGCATTCTTTATAAGATTCAATGTATGTTTTCCTATCTGAAAACCGAACCTCTGTTCAAATCTCACTGCCCTGAATACCCTTGATGGATCTTCCACAAAACTCAAGCTGTGCAATACCCTTATTACCTTTTCCTTTATATCTCTTTGAGCACCAAAAAAATCTATTAGATGACCAAAGGTATTCTTATTTAAAGATATGGCAAGGGTATTTATGGTAAAATCCCGCCTCTGCAAATCAAGTTTTAAAGAGCTATGCTCTACCATAGGTAAGGCAGCCGGGGATTTATAGTATTCAAGCCTTGCTGTGGCTATGTCGATTTTAAACCCGTCTTTATATATAATCTTAGCTGTTCCAAATTCTCTATGTGGCCTCACCTTTGCGTCATAACGTTTTGCAAGTTCCACTGCAAACTTTAGCCCATCTCCTTCTATCACTATATCTATATCGTTGTTGTAAATTCTTAAGAGCAAATCCCTTACAAAACCTCCTACGAGATATGCATGATACCCCATTTCATCGGCAAGATTACCTATCTCAATAAGCTTTTTCAACGTTTCCTTATCAAGTCTCTCCTTCATAAGGTTTTTAACATTCTTTTTCTTTGTATAAAAGTCATGGGACTCTCGCTTACCCACAACGACCTTTGTAACCTCATCTTCTAAAACCCTCAAAAGGTCTGTCCTTGTTATGGCGCCAACAAGCCTTCCGTCTTCAACGACAGGAACAAACCTCTGATTACTTCCTATCAACATATCCTTTACCTTTTCTATTGAGTCATCGGGCTTTGCGAACATAGACTCAGTAGACATGTACTCTTTAACAGGCACATTATCCAGTTTATGGAACACAGCCTTTTCCACTATCTGTCTTGTGATAACTCCAACAACCTTTTCGTCCTGTATAACAGGCAGGGCATTTATATTGTATTTTACCATTATGTTTTTTGCCTCATAGATAGGCGCATTGCCTTCTACAGTCTTAACTGGAAAAAACATGATGTCCTTTGCAGTATATAATGGCTTCACATTATATTTCAAAATCTCAATGAGCTTATCCTTTGCCTCATTTATGGTCATCTCCTTTATTGTGCACGATGCTGCCTCTTTATGACCTCCCCCACCCATAATAGACAATATATGGCCCACATCCACCTCAGGTATTCTGCTTCTACCAATGATATATACCCTGTCTTCGAGCCTGAATATGGCAAATATGGCATTCAGATTCTCCATGTCTCTGTATTTATGGACTACTACTGCAAGATCACCTACATATCTTTCTATGCTTGCCTCTGTTAATACCACATCGATACCGTTTATGTTTAAAACAAATGCATTATTTATAATCTCATTGAGTAAAAATACCTGTTCCGGTGTGAGTTCCTTTACAAGAAGGTCTGATACGATATTTACATTCGCGCCACATGACAAAAGAAAGGAGGCGGCATGAAAATCTTCTATTGTCGTGGAAGGAAAAAGAAAACACCCTGTCTCTTCATATATCCCGAGCATCATCACCGTTGCCTCTTCCGGTGTTATTTTGATATTTTTCTCTTTAAGGATAGATACTATTATTGTTGCCGTTGCACCTGTCTTTCTTATAAATTCCACATCCCCCTCTATATCTTCAGGTGTATCGGGGTGGTGGTCAAATATATGAATTTTTAAACCTTTTCTGCCTATGATCTTTGAAAAATCTCCAATCCTCGACCTCTGCCGCGTATCAACAATAATTAAGGTATCAATGGCATTGCAATCTATGTTTTTTGTCTTCTCTATATCAAATACGTATAAGGTGGAGCGTATTAAAAAATCCCTTAATGTCTTTTCCTGAGAACCAGGAAATACAAGAACTGCATCGGGATAAAGTTTTTTTGCAGCCACCATTGACGATAGGGAATCAAAATCTGCATTGTTATGGGTTGTAATAACCTTCATCTATAAGATTATCCCCTGGGATGAAATCTTTTGTGTATCTCTTTCAATCTCTTTCGGTCCACATGTGTATATATCTGGGTTGTGGAAATATCTTCATGACCAAGGAGTATCTGGACAGACCTTAAATCAGCACCGCCTTCAAGGAGATGGGTTGCAAATGTATGTCTTATCGTATGGGGAGAAACATGAACCTTATCTATCTTTTTTGCATATTTCCTGATAATCTTCCATATTGCCTGCCTTGTCAGCTTACCTCCCCTTTTATTACAGAAAAGGTAAGGGCCTTTTGGTTTCTCCTCTGAGATATATTTTTTTATTGCATCTCTGGAATAAGAACCCATGGGCACCACCCTCTCCTTTGACCTCTTACCTGTGGCTATTAAAAATCCTCCTTCAAGGTTCACATCGCTCTTTTTCAGATTAATAAGTTCAGATACCCTAAGACCAGTTGCATACATGAGCTCAAGCATGGTTTTATCTCTTAGAGATTTTTTTTCACCTTCTGTAAGTCTTATCAACTCCAGCATCTCTTCCTGGCTTAATACTTCTGGGATAGATGGTTTATATCTGGGAATCTCTATCTCCTCAAAGGGATTCTCTTTTATAATGCCCTCTATTATCATAAAATTAAAAAAACCCCTTAAGCTGGATATAGACCTTGTAATACTCCTCACCTTTTTCCCTTTGTCCATGAGAAAGGCTATATAATTGTTCACATCCTCCTGAGAGGCGATTTGGATTGAATTTTCTTCTAAATATTTTAAAAATTCGAGAATATCCCTGTTATAAGCCTCGACTGTATGGTTTGAGACGCCCCTCTCTGCTGTAAGGTAGCTTATAAAATTGTCAAGGCAGTGGTAATAATCCATCTTTTTATTTAAATACCTGTGGAGCCAAAACCGCCTTCACCTCTTTCTGATTCCGGTAGTTTAGAAACAATCTCAAACTCTGCCTTTGTAATGCTTTTAAATACTATCTGGGCAATCCTGTCACCATTATTTATTATAAACGGTTCCCCTCCAAGGTTAATTAAAAGCACTTTAATCTCCCCCCTGTAGTCACTGTCAATTGTGCCAGGCGTATTCAAAACTGTAACACCGTATCTTAATGCAAGGCCACTGCGTGGTCTTATCTCTCCTTCAAAGCCTTTAGGAATACTTAAAAAAATCCCTGTGGGAATCAAAGCCCTTTCCAATGGTCTAATCGTTAAAGGTTCTACAACAAAGGCATAAAGGTCCATACCAGAGGCTGCCTCTGTTACGTATTGCGGCAACTTTGCCCCCTCCTTTTTCATTACATAAACCTTTAGTCTTTCCATATACTTTTAATAGCCTTAATATCTGCCTTACCCAGAATTGTAATGGAAATATTATTTAAGTCATCGAATATGAGGTCTATAATACCATTAATGTCCTTTTTTTCTATCATATCTATCTCTCTTATCGTCTCTTTTAGAGGGATATATCCATCGAAATATATCTCGTTTTTGGCAAGCCTTCCCATCCTTGCATCTGAGCTTTCAAGTGACATAAAAAGATTGCCCTTAATATGGTCCTTTGAAAATTCAAGATCATTGTCAGTTATACCTTCTTTCTTTATCCTCAAGATCTCTTCCTTTAAAATGGACATTACCTCCAATACATTTTCTTCAGAAGTAGAAGTGGATATGCCAAAAGTCCCTGTATCTTTGAAGCAACTCACATAGGAATAGATATTATAAACCAAACCCCTCTTTTCTCTAACCTCCTGAAAAAGATGAGAACTTGCACTTCCTCCTATTATGGCATTTAATGCATATAAGGCATATCTTTTATCATCAATTTGGCTTAATCCTTTTGTGCCCAGACAGATATATGTATGCTCAAGGTCTCTTTCTATATAATTGACATGGTTTTGAGGCTCAGGGGGTATTAATTCAATCTGTCCATCTTCACAGACATCAAGATCATCAAAAGCCTTTTTTATTTTATTGACAAAATTATTATGGTCAACCCTACCTGTGGCAGTAATAACCAGTCTCTTTGGGTTGTAATATCTTTTAAAGTGTTCTATAAGGTTATCTCGACTAAATCTTTCTATGTTTTCGTGAGTGCCCAGTATTGTCATGCCAAGGGGGTGGTTATTAAAATATGAGGCATTAAACAAATCAAAAATATATTCCTCAGGATTGTCTTCCACCATCTTTATCTCCTGGGCAATGACATATTTCTCCCTATCCATATCGTCTTCCTTAAACAGGGAATTTTTATACATATCGGACAAGACATCAATGGCAATATCCATGTCCTTTTTTAACACCTTTGCAAAAAGACATGTATATTCTTTTCCGGTAAAGGCATTTATTGTGCCACCAATAGCATCGATCTCCCTTGCAATATCATAGGCGGTTCTTTTATCTGTGCCCTTAAAAAGCATATGCTCTATGAAGTGTGATATACCATTGGTTGAGGCGTCTTCATACCTGCTTCCCGTTTTCCACCAAAGACCTATTGAAATTGATGAAAAATAAGGTATGGACTCTGTGACTATGGTAAGACCGTTTTGCAGGACCGTTTTTCTATACATCTATTTCTTTTTTTCCTGTTGTTCACCCAATACTGCCTTTCTTGAAAGTCTGATCCTTCCGCTGGGTTCAATATCTATTACCTTAACGAGCATTTCATCTTTTTCCTTTACAATATCCGATGGCCTTTTTACGTATCCATCAGAAAGCTGACTTATATGCACAAAGCCATCCATATTGGGCATAATATCTACTATTACCCCTGAATCAAGGACCTTCTTTACCTTTCCCAGAAAAATATCACCGATCTCCACCTCTTTTGTTATCTGTTTTATAATCCTTATGGCCTCATCTGCAGAGGCCTTGTCGTTTGAGGCAATTCTTACAAGGCCTGTATCTTCGATATCAATCTTTACACCTGTCTGGTCGATAATACTTTTTATAACCTTGCCGCCTGGGCCTATTACATCCCTTATCTTTTCTGGTTTTATGTTTATGGTGTATATCCTCGGTGCATAAGGTGAAAGGGATTCTCTCGGTTTACTTAAGGTATTGCTCATAATATCCAGTATCTTATCTATTCCTATTTGTGCCTGTGAAATGGCCCTGGACATTATCTCTTTTGTAATGCCTTTAATCTTTATATCCATCTGTATGGCAGTAATGCCTGTCCTTGTCCCTGCAATCTTAAAATCCATATCTCCCATATGGTCTTCATCACCTATTATATCTGAAAGGATTATCTCCTGGTTTTCCTCTTTCACAAGACCCATTGCTATCCCTGCAACCATGTCTTTTATAGGAACACCGGCATCCATCAATGAAAGACATCCACTGCATACAGTAGCCATTGAAGAAGAACCGTTTGATTCAAGTATTTCTGATACAATCCTGATCGTATAGGGAAATTCCTCTTTTTTGGGCAAAACAGGAGAAAGTGCCCTTTCTGCCAGATTTCCATGGCCTATCTCCCTCCTTGATGGCCCCCTCAACATGGCTATCTCTCCAACAGAGAAGGGAGGAAAATTGTAATGGAGCATAAAACTCTTAAAGGTTTCTCCTTCGTATAAAGATTCTACTTTTTGTTCATCTTCTGATGTTCCGATAGTGGTTACGGCAAGGGCCTGGGTTTCGCCCCTTGTAAACAAGGCAGAGCCATGGGTTCTCGGCAGGATTCCCACCTGACATGAAACATTTCTTATTTCATCAGGCCTTCTACCATCTATCCTTACGCCCTTTGTTATAAGTTCATGCCTCATTATATCTCTAGTAATATCTTCAAAGTATTTTTTTATCGTTGTTTCTTCTACATCCTGATAGTCTTCTACAAGGGTTTTTAATATATTGCCTAATCTTTCGGCACGCATACCCTTTTTTGGCAAAATGAGTGCTTCTTTAATCTGTTCTTTTACCTTTTCTTCTATCCCTTGTTTTAATTCGCCGTTGTCATCCTTTGGCTCAAATACCCACTTTTCCTTTCCTATCCTTTCCCTTAAAATATTCTGACATTCTATCAAAGGGATGATGTGTTGATGCCCGAAATGGATTGCCTCTATTAAATCGTCCCCTTTTACAAATTTCGCAGAGCCCTCCACCATTATTATGGCATCCTTTGTCCCTGTCATTACTATGTCTATATCACTTTCCTCAAGGTCATCGGTAGAAGAATTTATTATGAATCTTCCATTTTTTCTTCCCAATTTTATCCCTGCAAGGGGACCTTCAAAGGGTATCTCTGAAATCATCAAGGCACATGATGCACCGAGAATCCCCAGTATTGCTGGATCATTTTCCTGATCCGCCGATAATACTGTTGCAATGATTTGAACCTCATTGTTAAAACCCTTTGGAAAAAGGGGCCTTAAGGGCCTGTCAATAAGACGGGACATTAATATCTCTCTATCAGATGGCTTGCCTTCTCTTTTAAAAAAACCACCGGGAAATTTTCCCGCTGCATAGGACATCTCCTGGTAATTTACAACTAAGGGTAAAAAATCTCTATCCGATTCTTTTTTATCCATTACAGCAGTGACCAGAACAACGGTATCTGCATATTGAACAAGGACACTGCCGTTTGCCTGTCTTGCGATAGAACCTGTGCTGATGGTCAGTTCTCTACCGGCATAATCAATCTTAATGCTTTCCTCCATATTTTTCTCCAGTTAAACCTTTATTTTCTCAACCCGAGCTTCTCTATCAACTTCTTATATCTGTCTACATTTTTCTGCTTCAAATATTCCAAAAGTCTTCTCCTTGTTCCTACGAGGACAAGTAACCCCCTTCTTGAATTATGGTCTTTCGAAAATTTTTTAAAGTGTTCAGAGAGTAGCCTTATACGTTCTGTAAGGATTGCAATCTGAACCTCCGGTGAGCCCGTATCTTTCTCGTGTGTCTTGAATTCCTCTATTATCTTTTTCTTTTGGGCCGAAGTAAGTGCCATATTACCTCCTTAATTATTTATAAGTCTCTTTACTTTTATGGTATTTGTCTTTATATCTGTTATCCCTATTGCTATAAGCCTACCGTTTCTATTAAAAAGCTTTACTGTCTCATCCCGTTTTGGTGCATTCATATCGCTCATAATGGGAACCGGCATACCTTGCCTTAAAAATCTTTCAAATTGTATATCTATTATAACCTTATTCATATTGGGAAGTATATCTTCCAGGGGTATAATGTGCCTTTCCACATCAACCTTTTCTTTTATTTCATCAAGACCCACACTCATATCGTAAGTAAAATCTCCGTGCTTGGTTCTCACAAGGGCATATAAAGTGGCACCGCACCCGAGTATTTCACCAAAATCATTGGCAAGGGAACGAATGTATGTCCCTTTAGAACAGGTGACTTCAACATCCACATAAGGATGAACATACTCAACGAGTTTTATACTGTATATATACACCTTCTTTTCTGGAGCCTCTATTTCTATACCCTTTCTTGCCAGTTTATAAAGAGGTTTTCTGTTAATCTTCTTTGAAGAAAAGACTGGCACCTTCTGGGTTATCTCTCCCTCAAAATTCTTTAAAATACGCTCCAACTCCTCTTTCTTAAATTCATCCACCCTTTTTTCTTCCAGCACCTTTCCCTCTATATCAAAGGTATCTGTCTTAATCCCTAACAGAAATTTTGCTTTATATGATTTTTCATAATCTTCAAGGAGAGGTATCAATTTTACCCCCTCGTTTATAGCAACAGGTAATACACCTGTGGCATTTCTATCCAAGGTCCCGATATATCCTATCTTTTTAAATTTGTTTATCTTTTTTAACTTCCTTATTACATCAAAAGAAGAAATCCCCGCATGCTTGTTTATTATGAGAAAACCGTTCATCAATCCTTAATGACCTCTAATAATTTTTTCTTCACCTCGTTTAAATCACCGTTTATATAACAGCCTGCAGCCTTTTTATGTCCTCCTCCACCGAAAATACTGCATATCTCCGATACATCACCATTTCCTTTGGACCTCATGCTAATTTTGTATTTATTATCTTCTATCTGTCTAATAAGCACAGCAATTTCTATACCATCCATCTCTTTTATAAATTCCACAAATCCATCGGTAAACTCTTCTAATGAGTAATTATCTTCAGCCATATCTCTTGTAACATGGGCTATAACAATTTTTCCGTTTTTATAGGCTTCTAAGGTATTTAAAACCTTTCCAAGAATAAAAAACCTCTCTTTAGGATGGCTTTCATAAACCTTTTGTGCCACATAGGCAGGCTTAACACCAATTTCTGTCATTTTAGCACAGATACTGAAGGCCTTAGGGTTTGTATTTTCATATCTGAACGAGCCTGTATCCGTTAACACTCCAGTATAGATATTTATGGCCATTTCCTGGGTTATCTCTACATTTAAAAAACATATTAAATCATAAACAATCTCAGCCGTTGATGAAGAATCGGGCACAACGAGATTAATGTTCCCGAATCCGCTATTTGTATTGTGGTGGTCTATATTCACTATAAATCCATTGTCTCTTAGGGCCTCATAATTACCACCTATTCTATGGAGGTCACCACAATCAAGGACAAAAACAGTATCGTATTTTTCTAAAGGTAATTCTTTAAAGAAAAGTCTTTTATCATCAGGTCCAGGTAAAAATCTGTACTTATAAGGCACCTGGTCCCTTAAATAAACGAATGCGTCCTTTTTACAATTTTTCAACAACCAGTAAAAACAAAAAACAGAGCCCACCGCGTCTCCATCTAAATCTATATGGGTTGTAATGAGGAATCTATTCCCCTCTTCTATTCTCTCTTTAATCCTTTTTAGCATCTCTTTCCTTTTTCAGTATCTCTTCAATCCTTGCCGCCTTCTCAAAGGTATCGTCAAGGACAAAATTTATTTCAGGTATATACTTTAGCCTTATCCTTTGTCCTAATAAAAACTTTATATATCCCTTTGACCTGTTAAGAGCAGCCATTGACTTTGCCTTTTCTGCCTCGTCACCGTAAATAGAACAATAAACCTTTGCAATCTTTAAGTCTTCTGTAAGTTTTACCTCCATGATAGTCACGAATCCTATACCCGGGTCTCTTATGTCCTTAAAGAGTATCTGGGACATCTCCTCTCTCAACTGGTCCTGAACCCTTAATTTTCTGTATCTCATATATCATTTCCAAGCATAATAATCTCAGAGTTAGTGCTTATCACTTTTCCTATATAAAGGGATTCAATGTAATTACATACATTCTCCATAGCCATATCAATATGGTCTTTTTTTACACCTACAACGGAAAAGCCTATCTTTGCCCTCTGCCATAGGTTGTTTTCACTAAATTCTGCCATAGAAATATTAAATTTCATCCTTGTTTTATCTATAATCTTTTTCACGGCCTGCCTTTTATCCTTTAACGAATGACTATCAGGTAAAAAAATCTCAACAACTGAAATACCCACAATCATATCAATCAATCAAGGGTCTGTCTTTCTTTTTCCTGAACAAAGAACTCAAGTAAATCGCCTTCCTTTATATCATTAAAATTTTCAATGACTATACCGCATTCGTAACCGGATTGAACCTCTTTTACATCATCTTTAAACCTCTTTAAGGAACTTATCTTTCCAGTAAATATGCTGTTTCCTTCTCTTATTACCCTTGCAAAGGCATTTCTTGTCACCTTACCTTCTGTAACATAACAACCTGCAATATTGCCGGTTTTAGAAATACTAAAGACCTTTCTCACCTCTGCCTTACCTATATCCACATCCACTATCTTCGGTGCAAGCATCCCCTCCATTGCCTTCTTTATATCGTCTATCATTTCATAAATAATGGAGTAAGTTCTGATCTCAATCTTCTCCTGTTCGGCAAGGGATTGAGTCTTACTTATAGGCTTGACATTAAAACCTATAATTATAGCCCCTGATGCCATGGCAAGGTTTACATCGGTCTCGGTAATTGCCCCCACTCCACTGTGGATAATCTGAATCTCCACCTTTTCGTTTGATAGCTTCTTCAGTGCCTCTACTATTGCATCTATTGTGCCCCTAACATCACCTTTTAAGATTACATTCAAGAAAACCTTTTCTGATTCATCCATCTTTGTATATAACTCTTCAAGGGAGGTTCTTGTGGTTCTTAAAGCCTCTTTCTCTTTTAATCTTTCCTGTCTGTATCTGGAAAGCTCCTTTGCATATCTCTCTTCTGTTGTTACTATAAACATATCCCCTGCTTGAGGCACTTCCTGGAAACCTACAACCAAAACAGGGGTTGAAGGTGGGGCTGTGGTAATTCTCTTCCCGGTATCATCGAACATTGTCCTTACCCTACCAAACATATGCCCTGCTATAAAAGGATCCTGAATCTTTAGTGTGCCTTCCTGAATAATGACAGTTCCCACAGGTCCGTGCCCTTTGTCGAGTTTCGACTCTATGATAATCCCCCTTGCGAGTTTATCGGGATTTGCCTTCAGCTCAAGCATCTCAGCCTGCAAGATTATAAGCTCGAGTAGTTCCTTAATCCCTATCTTCTTCTTTGCCGATATCCTTGCAAATAATGTAGAACCACCCCATTCTTCAGGAATGAGGTCATAATTGGACAAATCTTTTATTACCCTGTCTGGGTTTGCATTTTCTTTATCAATTTTGTTGATTGCCACGATTATGGGAACATTAGCAGCCTTAGCGTGGTTTATTGCCTCTATTGTCTGGGGCATAACACCGTCATCGGCTGCAACTACAAGAACTACTATATCCGTTACCTTTGCCCCCCTTGCCCTCATGGCTGTAAATGCCTCATGACCTGGGGTATCTATAAACGTAATATCCTTACCGTCCACGTTCACCGTATAGGCGCCAATATGCTGGGTGATGCCTCCTGCTTCACGCTCCGCCACATTTGTATGCCTAATGGTATCGAGCAACAGAGTCTTACCGTGGTCTACATGGCCCATAATTGTTACTACAGGTGGCCTTGGTTTCAAATCTTCCGGTCTTTCTTTCTGTTCTTCTTCCATGGCAAGGAAGTCTTCTTCAATAGAGGTAATCTTTTCCACATCAAAACCAAATTCACTTGCTACTAAAAAGGCCGTATCGTAATCTATATTCTGATTGATTCCTGATAAAACACCGAGGGAAAGGAGTTTGGCAATCAATTCTTGAGCCTTTACACCCATCTTCTTTGCAAGTTCCCCCACCTGTATCTCATCTCTTAATTTAATAATCTTTTTAACAGGTTTTATTTCTTGAACCTTCTCTTCAACCTCTCTCTTTTCCTCTTTTTTTTCTTTTTTGTCTTTCTTTAATTGTGCTGTCTTTGGCTTTTGCCTCTTAAACGGGTAAAGCTCATCTTCTTTTATTACAACTTTTCTCTTGAGCAACCCTTTTTTCTTAAACCTGACCTCTTCTAATTCCTGTTCCTCTATCTTTTTCAGTAGTTTCTCTACCTTCTTTTTCTTCTTTCCCTCGAACTCTTCTTCTGTACCTAATTCTATACCCCTTTCAAGATCCTGTCTGTAATGCTCTTCTAAGGCCTTTGTAATCTCCTCGCTTTTCTCCTTTTCCAATGCCTCGATATCACCCTTTAGCTGTTCCTCTACCTCTTTTTCGGTTATAGGCTTCTCAAAAATTTGTTCTTCAGCTTTTTTCTCTTTTTCTGTTTCCTTTTCTTCTAAATGTTTTTCCGGTGCTATCTTTTCGATTACCCCAACGGCCTCAGCCTCTTCTACTATCTTAATAACAGGTCTTTCAATATGGGGTAATGGTTTCTCTTCTTCCTTTTCAAAAACCTCGACGGCCTTCTCTTTCACCTCTTTTTTTACTTTGACCGGCTCCAATATGACCGTTTCCCTTTCCTGGGGTTTAATTTCAGGCCTTGCCTCGAGGATTTCTTTGATTTCTTTTTTTTCCTCAGGGGGTAATATCTTTTCTTTTTCTAAAGGAGGGGTTTCTGCATGCTGAATCCTGCGCCTTATAATTACAGAAGAAACCCTTTTTTCTATTACCTGTTCCCCGTGTGCATTGGTTTCTTCATGTTTTTCTTCCCTGTGGTCCTCAGCATGTTCTTTTCCCTTTATCTTTTTTCCTTTGATCTTTAACTTTGATAAGAGCTCTTCTTCTATAAGCTTATCTTTAATGGGTGTTATCTTAGGTTTCTGCATTTTTGTTTTACCTTGTTAAACTTTTTAATTTTTAAATTATAAGCCTTTTCTTTTGAACATTATCCTATTATTTTTCCTTTTTTTCTACAAGTGCCTTTGCATTATTTATAATATAGTTACAGTCCTCAATGGATATGCTCGTAATCCTATTCAATTCCTCCGGCGTGAGCTTTGCTATGTCTGATATATCCCTTAAGTATTCATCGTTTAGTATCCTTGCAAGGATTTCACTTATCTTAAGGCTTTTTACGAGTTCGTCTATTACCTTCTTTGAAGATTTTTCTACCTCAGATTCGCTGATTATATCTATATTCCAACCCGTTAACTTTGAGGCAAGCCTGACATTCTGACCCTTTTTTCCTATGGCAAGGGAAAGCTGGTCATCATTTACTATAATCTCCATGGAATGTTCAACCTCATTTATGTAAACCTTTGAGATCCTTGCAGGTGCCAGTGCATTACATACAAATTTTGTGGGGTCAATGCTATACGGGATAATGTCAATCTTTTCCCCTTTCAATTCCTGAACCACTGCCTGCACCCTTGAACCTTTAACACCAACGCAAGCACCTATTGGGTCTACATCAGAATCCTGACTGTATACGGCAATTTTTGCCCTTTCTCCAGGTTCTCTTGCTGCAGCCACAATTTTTACCAAACCCTCCTGTATCTCAGGCACTTCCAGCTCGAATAGTTTTATCAGGAAGCCAGGGTCGGTCCTTGACAGCCTTATCACACAACCTTTGTTCGTTTTCTCCACATCGACTATGTATGCCTTTATCCTTTCCCTTTGTCTAAATGCCTCATTGGGTATTGTGTCTTTAAAATAAAGAATCGCCTCTGTTTTACCGAGGTTCACAATATAATAGCTTTTTTCTATCCTTTGAATGGTACCTGTTATAATCTCACCTTTTCTATTCTTGTATTCTTCGTATATTACATCGCTTTCTGCTGTTCTTAACTTTTGTAAAATTACCTGCTTTGCTGTCTGGGCAGAAATTCTTCCTAACTTGCTTGTATCCATTTTTAAACCGATATAATCACCAACCATACACTCAGGGTCCTGTTGTTTTGCCTCATCCAGTGAGATTTCTTTTTCCGGGTCTGTGACTTTTTCCACAACGGTTTTAAACTGAAACACCTCTATTTCGTCGAGCTCTTCATTGTATCTTGCCTCTAAATCGAGATTAACACCGAATTTTTTCTTCGATGCATTAAGCACTGCCTCTTCTAATGCCTTTATGAGTGTAGCCCTTGGTATTCCCTTTTCCTTTACCACCTGCTCTATCGTATAATTAAGTTTTGGAGACCCCATATCTACCCCTTAAATTTCAAAATCTAAATTTGCCTTTTTTATAGCACATAATGGTATGGTAAATATATCTATTTTTCCTTTAACTTGAATTTCCTCTTCCTTTGCCGACAAAATTACCCCTTTTATTTCCCTTTTTCCTGAGACTGGTTCTGATGTTATCACCCTACAAACCCTTCCTATTGACCTTTTAAAATCATCCATTGTCTTTAAAGGCCTTGTAATGCCAGGTGAAGAAACCTCCAATGTATATGGGTGATCTATAAAATCTTCCACATCGAGTATGGAGCTGAGTTCCCTGCTTATTTTTTCACAATCCGATAGCAATACACCACCTTCTTTATCTATAAATATCCTTAAAAGCCATCTCTTTCCTGAGGACCTAAACTCAATATCTACAAGCTCTAACCCATAATCCCCAAGAATTGGCATCAAACATTCTTTCACGCGATCTACTATTTTCTTATCTGCCTCAGTCATCATCTAACCCATAAACTAAAAAAGCGGGTTTAACCCACTTTAGTTCATATTTTATAGCATAAAAAAATTGTTGATTTCAAGATGCATTTTTATTGACTTTAAAAGTAGTGCAAGTTAAAAAAGAAAAAAAAGTAAAAGTGGAGGGATAATGCGCATATCTGTCATAGGTGTTGGGTATGTAGGTCTTGTAACAGGGGCTTGTTTTGCAGAAACAGGCAACGATGTAATCTGCATGGACATTGATAAAGAAAAGATTAAGAAATTAAAAAAGGGCATAATACCCATATATGAACCGCAACTTGAAGAACTGGTAAAAAACAATATTAAAGACGAAAGGTTGAAATTTACAACAGACATAAAAAAGGCAATTGATCACGGTATGATTGTATTCATCTGCGTAAACACCCCTCAGGACAAAGATGGCTCAGCTGACTTAAAATATGTGGAAAATGTTGCCAGAGATATCGGAAAAACCATGGAAAAATACAGAATTATAGTTGTAAAGTCAACAGTCCCTGTTGGCACATGTGAGATTGTAAAAGATATAATAGCCGGGGAATTAAAAAATAGAAATATTAATGTGCCCTTTGATGTGGCATCAAATCCTGAATTTCTAAAGGAAGGTATGGCTGTTGAAGACTGCATGAAACCGGAGAGGGTCGTTGTAGGAGTGGATAATGGCAGGGTTGAAGAGATTTTAAGGGAATTGTACAACCCTTACATAAGAACAGGGGCACTTTTTATCGTCATGGACATAAGATCCAGCGAGATGACGAAATACACAGCCAATGCAATGCTTGCCACAAGGATATCCTTTATGAACCAGATAGCAAATATCTGCGAAAGGGTGGGAGCTGATGTAATGATGGTCATGAGAGGTATAGGAACGGATTCAAGAATAGGCCCTAAATTTCTGTTTCCCGGTGTAGGTTTCGGTGGATCGTGCTTTCCAAAAGATGTTAGGGCATTGATTAAAACCTCCCAGGATTACGGCTACAATCCCACAATCTTAGAGGATGTGATGAAAATCAATGAAGAGCAAAAAGTTATTTTTACAGAAAAGATTATAAATTTTTACGATAAAAAGCTGGCAGGAAAGAAAATTGCCGTATGGGGACTTGCATTCAAACCCAACACCGATGATATGAGAGAGGCACCATCCATTTATATTGTCAACACTTTAACAAGGGAAGGGGCATTTTGCAATCTCTTTGACCCAAAGGCCATGGATGTGGCAAAGGAGGTATTTAAAGGGAATAAAAATATAGCCTTTGGTGCCAATCAATACGAGGTCTTAAAAGATGCTGACTGTCTTGTTCTCATAACAGAATGGCTTTTATTCAGGGAACCTGATTTTGAAAAGATCAAAAGGCTAATGAAGACCCCTGTAATCTTTGACGGAAGAAACCAGTATAACCCAAAGAAGATGGCAGAATTAGGTTTTATATATACGTGTATAGGCAGGAAGAATGTATAAATTTAGAACCTACAATAAACCAAAAAGGATACTTGTTACAGGTGGTGCAGGGTTTATCGGCTCACACCTCTGCGAAAGACTCTTAAATGATGGCCATGAGGTCTTAGCCTTGGATAACTTATTTACAGGTGCAAAGAATAATATCTCGAAACTATTTTATAATCCCAGATTTGAATTTATAAGACATGATGTGACGATTCCGATACTTCTTGAGGTGGATTGGATATTCAACCTTGCCTGTCCTGCAAGCCCTATCCACTATCAATATAACCCTGTAAAGACAATAAAAGTAAATGTCTTAGGTGCACTTAACATGCTTGGTCTTGCAAAAAGGGTAAGGGCAAGAATATTGCAAGCCTCTACAAGTGAAATATACGGGGATCCTGAAGTTCATCCCCAGTCAGAGGAATACTGGGGAAATGTTAATCCCATTGGAAAGAGAAGTTGCTACGATGAGGGAAAAAGGGTTGCAGAGACCTTATTCTTCGATTATATGAGACAGAATAAGGTAGATATAAAGGTAGTCAGGATATTCAATACATACGGCCCAAAGATGCGCAACGACGATGGAAGGGTGATAAGCAACTTTATTACCCAGGCCATAAACAATGAACCTATAACCATATATGGTGATGGTTCTCAAACAAGGTCATTCTGTTATATAGACGACCTTATAGAAGGCATGATAAGGATGATGGACTACGAAGAGATACCCGATGAGAGAGGAAGGGACTATACAAAACCCTATCTTTCAGGCCTACCCGGACCTATTAATCTCGGTAACCCCCATGAGGTTTCAATCCTCGAAATAGCAAAAAAAATATTAGAGCTAACAGGTTCTAAATCAGAGCTTATATTTGAAAATTTGCCAGAAGATGACCCAAAAAGAAGATGTCCTGATATTTCAAAGGCAAAGAAGTATCTAAACTGGGAGCCGATGGTTACTCTTGAGGAAGGGCTAAAAAAGACTATAGAATATTTTATAGAACAGAAAAAATTGGAAAATGGATAGAGAAGAAGAGCTCAAAAGTCAGGGGTGGGAAAAAAGATTTATCGCATGTGAACCAAGGCTCACTGAAATGGTGGATCTTTATAGGGAAATAGGCTTTGAGGTTTTACTCGAGCCTTTACCATTAGAAGATGATATGGAAAAACAGACATGCGTAGAAAAAGAATGCACCGTATGCTATCAGCAGAATAGAGAAAAATACAGAATCATATATACCCGCCAGAAAATTAGCGAAAAATAAAAGATGATAGAGGAAAACATAAAACCCGATGACCTTGTGCTCATATGCCACAGGGATAGAAAGTATCTAAAAAAGGTAGATATAAGCTCAACCTTTAACGGAAAGGGTGGAAACATTATATTTTCAGAGCTTGTGGGAAAACCCTTTGGAAAACTTTACGGTGAATATGAGATATATAAACCCACTTTAGAGGACATAATCATGCTCGGCATCAAAAGGGATACGCAGATAATATATCCTAAAGATGCTGCATATATCTGTTTTAAGCTGAATATAACAAGTGGATCCAACGTCCTTGAATTAGGCACAGGAAGCGGTGCCATGACCCTTCTATTTTCTGCCATTGCAGGTGTTGATGGAAAAGTCATAACTGTAGAAAAGGAAGAAAGACATTTTAAGAATGCAAAGAGAAACATAGAAAAATTTTCAATATTTCCCAATGTGGAGATGATAAATTGTGACATTTTTGACTATAAAGGCCCAGGCTTTAAATCGGTTTTTATAGATGTCAGGGAACCATGGCATTATTTAGGACACATCATAGAGCTCACAAAACCGAGTGCCTCCTTAGGTATGATAGTGCCAACAACAAATCAGGTAACAGAGATTCTCAAGGCCTTTGAGACCCATAAAAGCTTTGGTAATATAGAAATATGCGAGATAATGCTCAGAAAATACAAAACAATCAGTGAAAGACTAAGACCCTTTGACAGGATGGTCGCCCACACAGGCTATCTAATATTTGCAAGAAGGATTGAAACTTAATGCTATAAAATTACAAATTTCTTTATATAATCCACTATCTCACATGGTTCATCCATTACCTTAAATATGTTCATGTCCTCAGCTGATATCTTACCTGTTGCAACAAGTTTTTCCTTTATCCAGTTTATAAGGCCGTTCCAGTATGAAGAATCCACCATTACTACAGGAAAGGGTTTTATCTTTCTCGTCTGAATAAGGGTTATTGCCTCAAAACATTCATCAAGGGTTCCAAACCCTCCTGGAAGGACAATATATGCTACAGCATATTTTAAAAACATAACCTTTCGCACAAAAAAATATTTAAAACTCAGCTTTATATTCGAATACTGATTAGGTTTTTGTTCAAAGGGTAATTCTATATTTAAGCCAATAGATTTCACCCCGCATTCTTTTGCACCCCTGTTGGCAGCCTCCATAACACCGCCACCACCACCGGTGATGACATTAAAACCTGCCCTGGCAATAGACTTAGAAAGTTCATAGGCCTTTTCGTATAGACCGTCCCCTTTTTTACACCTTGCACTACCGAATATACTCACAGCAGGATACACATCGGAAAGATTTTCAAATCCCTCAACAAATTCGGCCATTATGTGAAACAATCTCCATGTGTCTTTTAATGTAAAATCCTCTATAAGATACTGTTTTTCCATATGACCACCTTTTTATCTTGAGATTTTGAGCATTTACTTATATTATTTATAAGACAAAGATATGTCAATTTTTTTATAAAAAAGTTTAAAGTGTTTTTAAAAACTGGAGGATACATAATGAACAAAGAAATATTCAGGGAATATGATATAAGGGGGATGGTAGAAAAGGACCTGACAGATGATGTGGTAAGAAATATAGGGAGGGCCTTTGCCACATATATGAAAGACAGAGGAAAAAAGAATGCGTCTGTGGGAAGAGATGGCAGACTCAGCTCAGAGCATCTCAAAAATCTTATAGTAGAAGGGATGGTAGAATCAGGATTAAACGTAACAGATTTAGGCCAGTGCCCTACCCCACTATTCTATTTTTCTTTATTTAACATGGATGTTGACGGGGGGATAATGGTTACAGGGAGCCACAATCCACCTGAATTTAATGGCTTTAAAGTGGCATTCGGGAAAACAACCCTATTCGGGGAGGAGATTCAAGATTTGAGAAAGATCATAGAGGAACAGAGATTTACAAGTCAGGCAGGTTCTTTTAAAGAATACAAAAACATTGTTGAAGATTACTATAATTTTTTAAGGGGAAACATAAAAATCAATAAAACCTTTAAGATAGTGGTTGATGCAGGAAACGGTGTGGCAGGAACTGTTGCAGTCCCCATAATGAGGGAGTTCAAACAAGATGTGATAGATATCTTCTGCGATGTGGACGGTCATTTTCCAAATCACTTTCCAGACCCAACAGTTGAAAAAAATTTGGTTGCCTTAAAAGAAACAGTTCTTAAAAATAAGGCTGATGTGGGTATTGGTTATGATGGAGACGGCGATAGAATCGGTGTAATAGATAACGAAGGCAATGTAATCTGGGGCGACTATCTTATAATTATATTCGCCAGGGATATATTCAAAGAAAGACAGGGTGCATACTTTGTATCAGAGGTAAAGTGTTCTAAAAACCTCTTTGAAGACATTGAAAGAAACGGGGGCAGGCCTGTTATGTGGAAGGCAGGCCATTCCCTGATAAAGCAGAAGATGAAGGAATTAAATGCAGTGCTCGGCGGTGAGATGAGCGGTCACATGTTCTTTGCAGATAGGTTTTTCGGATACGACGATGCCATTTATGCTTCTCTCAGGTTTATTGAGATTATGGAAAAAGACGGAAGGCCTGTATCAGAATTCTTACGGGACCTCCCCAAGCTTTACTCAACCCCTGAGATAAGAGTTGACTGCCCTGATAATGTAAAATTTCAGGTCGTTAAAAACCTTACCGAATATTACAGAAAAAAATACAATATCATAGACATCGATGGGGTAAGGGTATTGATGGATGATGGATGGGGACTTGTAAGGGCTTCAAATACACAACCAGTCCTTGTCCTTAGATTTGAGGCAGAAACCCCTGAAGCACTTAAACGCATCCAAAACATCGTTGAAGATGACTTAAAAAGAATAATAAGAGATACCAAAAAATAAAATTTTTTCTTTATTCGTAAATGCATATTTTCAACTTTAAAGGGAGTATATTTTTTGTCTCAAAAAAACACATAGCTAACACGCTTTTTATTATGAAAACACTTCCAAGGGATATTATAAAACCGGCCAGATACATAGGCTGCGAACCTAATACTATAATAAAAGATTTAAAAGGTGTCAAAGTAAGGTTCGCCCTTTGCTATCCTGACATCTATGAAGTGGGCATGTCCTATTACGGCTTTTTTCTTCTCTACGAGCTAATAAATAACATAGAGGGAATATGGTGTGAAAGATGTTTCGCACCGTGGACAGATATGGAAGACTATTTAAGAAAACACAATATCCCCCTTTTTACCCTTGAATCAAAGACACCCCTTAACCGTATGGACATGGTAGGCTTTTCCTTAACCTATGAGCTCAACATTACAAATGTATTAAATATGCTTAAACTCTCATGCATCCCCCTTAAGGCATCAGATAGAAAAGGATTGCCCCTTGTAATCGGCGGTGGTGCCCTTATGCTTAATCCATTACCTTTTGAGGACTTTTTTGACCTGATCGTAATCGGTGAGGCAGAAGAGGTGCTTACTCATATAATGGGGTTATTTAAAGAGATTAAAGGTGAAGACAAAAGACAAATAATCGAACAGATCTCAAAGATAGAAGGTGTATATTCACCCCTATTTGAAAAAAAGTCAGTAAAAAGACTTTATATAAAAGACCTGGACAATTCAGCCCATCCCATAAAACCACCTATACCTGTGGCAGGCAGCATCCATAATAGATTAAATGTTGAAATATCAAGGGGATGTGGCAATGGGTGTCGTTTCTGTATGGCAGGCTTTGGATATAGGCCTTACAGGGAACGTTCCATTGAAAGGCTAAAAGAGATCATCGATTACGGTTTGAAAAATACAGGTTATGAAGAGATATCCTTTCTTTCTTTAAGCTCAGGTGATTATTCTCACCTCTATGAGGCAATTACCTATGTTAAAGAGGCCCATAAAAACACATCTATATCCCTTCCTTCTCTCAAAATAGGTTCTCTATCAGAAGAAGAGATAATTACCATAGCTGGTATTGCCAGGACAGGATTTACTTTTGCCCTTGAGGCATCTTCAGAAACACTAAGATGCAGGTTAAATAAAGACATAGCACTGGAAAAATTCTTAAGTCAATTACATGTGCTTAAAAGATGTGGCTGGAGAAACATAAAGATATATCTCATGGTAGGCTTCCCATGGGAAAAAGAAGATGATTTAATGACCATAAAAGATTTTACAAAGGTGTTTAAGGGTCATGGAATAAACATAAATCTTGCCATATCACCTTTTGTGCCCAAACCCCACACACCCTTCCAGTGGCTTGCTATGGATGAAGAAAAATCCATTAATGAAAAGATAGATTTTATAAAAAAATTATTAAAAAAAGAGGGTGTGAGAATAAAATACAGGGACATAAAGGTAAGTCAAATAGAAGGGATAATCTCGAGGGGAGATAAAAGACTCACAAACCTATTCGAATACCTTGCAGAAAACCACGTAAGGCTTGAGGCATGGAGTGAATACTTTGATTTTGAAAAATATAGACAGTGGTTTGAAAAAAAAGGCATTGATATGGAATTGTTGTTGAAAGGAAAAGACCCTGATGTCCCATTGCCATGGGATTTTATAGATACAGGCATTGATAAATCCTTTCTGATAAAAGAATTTATCCGTGCCGAAAAAGGCATATATACAGAAAATTGTTATTCCCACTGTGCCTCTTGCGGACTTACCTGTGTAAAAAACTCTGACAACTTTGACAGAGAAAAAAATAGCGAGGCCATCCATACAACGCCTAAGGTTTCTGAAACTTATATAAGAATGAGTTTTCGTTATGGAAAATTTGGAAGGGCAAAATACATTGGGCATCTCGATACTATGAATATCCTATTAAGGGCATTCAAGGCATGGGGGATACACATAAAAACACACGGAAAATTTCATCCTTTACCGAATATCACCATGTCAGAGGCATTGCCTGTGGGCATAGAAAGTGCATATGAATTCATAGAGATAGAGGCAAGTTTAAATAACATAATAGATAGGGCACTAATAAAAGGGATAAATAAAATGCTTCCAATGGGAATGAAGATATACGAATCATACAACACCACGATTAAAAACATTAAAAATGACTTTGCATATTTAATCGTCTGCGATGAAGACTTTGTATGCGAGGAAGCAGAGAGGCTTTTTAAAAAAAACAATAAAATATTTTATTGCTTAAAAACAAAGAGGATTAAAGATTTTCTAAAATATGATAAAATAAAAAGGATCATAAAATTACAATTAAGAAGGATAAATGCACTCAGAACTCATAATTAATGTAACCTTTAGCGAAATAAGGATGGCATTTCTTGAAAACGGTATACCTGTAGAGTTTTTCATTGAAAGAAAACACGAAAAAAATATCGTTGGTAATATTTACAAAGGAAGGGTCTCAAGGATCGTTCCAGGTATGGATGCTGCATTTATTGATATAGGCCTTGATAAATCTGCCTTTTTATACGTAGGGGACATAATTCTCGACAGGACGATGTATGAAGAATTCGACGACCTCGATTCAGTACCGGTTATAGAATTGAGCGAGAGGATCGAAGGGGTGCTCGAAGAAGGTCAAGAGATTATAGTGCAGGTGTCAAGGGAACCTATTGGTCAAAAAGGGACAAGGGTTACATCAAAGATTACCCTTCCAGGAAGATTACTCGTTCTTATGCCTTCAATACAGCATATAGGCGTATCGAGAAGGATTGAAGATGAAAAGGAAAGGAAAAGGCTGGCACAACTTTTAAAAGAAATATGTCCTAAGGGCTTTGGATTAATTGCAAGGACTGCATCAGAAGGAAAAACAGAAGAAGAGTTGAAAAATGATTTAAATTTTCTTAAAAGGATATGGGAGAGCATCCAGGAAAAGGCAAAACACATAAGGGCACCAAGTATACTTCATCAAGACCTTGGCATAATTTTTCGTGTAATTAGAGATATTTATTCTCATAACCTAAGGAAAATTATTATAGATGACCAATTAATTACTGAAAATGTTAAACAATTTATTAATGAATATCTACCTGACGGCAATTGTGAGGTGGTTTATTTTGATGAAAAGGACCCCATATTTGAGGTCTACGGTATTGAAATAGATATAGCCAAATTATCCCAAAAAAAGATCTGGTTGAAATCAGGAGGTTACATAGTCTTTGATTATACAGAGGCATTAACAGTTATAGATGTAAATACAGGGAAATATCTCGGCAAAAAAGACCTGGAAGATACAATATTAAGGACAAACCTCGAGGCAGTAAAAGAGATTGCCTATCAGATCAGATTAAGAAACATAGGCGGTATAATAATTGTTGATTTTATAGATATGGAGAAAAAAGAATCCAAAGAAATGGTCTTCCAGGCATTGATTGAGGCATTAAAAAAGGACAGGATAAAAACATACGTCTATCCCATAAGCGAGCTTGGATTAGTGCAGATTACAAGAAAGAGAACACGCCACAATATTGTTAATATATTAACAGATATCTGTCCTACATGCGATGGCGCAGGATATTTAAAGTCAAAATATACGGTATGCTATGAAGTTCTTAGAGAATTAAAGAGTCTATGCAAAAAAGAAGAGGGTAAGGCGTATAATGTATACCTATCTCCAGAGGTGGCAAGGCTCCTGTATGAAGAGGAAAGGACATCCATTGAATACCTGGAGAATAGTTTCAGAACAAAAATAAACATCATTGCAAACCCTGATTACAGCGTAGAAGAATTCCAGGTAGAGACTAACCTATGAAAAACAATAATGAAAGTATCAAAATCCTTTCACCTGCTAAGGTAAATCTATTTCTTAAGGTAATTTCTAAAAGAGATGATGGTTATCATAACATTGTGAGCATTGTTGATATTATAACTCTTTATGACAGAATAACGATAAAGCCATTACCTGATGACAGAATAGTTGTAGAAGATGACAAGTCAATATTACCAAAAGACAATAGCAATACAGTATACAGGGCCGCAAACATGTTAAAAGAGAGATACAGCATTAAAAAAGGTGCTTTCATATTTGTTGAAAAAAACATTCCCATCGGTAGCGGATTAGGCGGACCCAGTAGCAACGCAGTATCTACCATAAAGGGTCTCTTTAATTTATGGAATTTAAATGCAGATAAAGAAGAACTTTTTGAACTGGTAAAAAAGATAGGGGCAGACTGCCCGCTATTTTTGTATGGAAAACCGTGCAGGATGGAAGGAATTGGAGATGTTATAACACCTGTTGAAATCCCAAAGTTAATCTATGTAATAGTGTATCCAAAAAAGGCCTTAAGCACAAAGGATGTATATAACAAAGTAAAAATCGTGTTGACAAAAAATAAAAATGATATTAAATTGATTGAAAAATTCAAAACTACAGAAGATGTGATAAAAATTCTCCATAATGACCTCGAAAAGGCTGCCATAGATATGTTTCCTGAACTAAAAAGCATAAAAGAAATTTTAATTAAGGAAGGGGCAATGGGGTCTATTATGAGTGGAAGTGGGTCTTCTGTATTCGGTATTTTTGATGACATTGAAAAGGCAAAAAGGGCAATGAAAAATCTGGATAATTTAGGTAGCATATTTTTTGCTACAAGTTTAAATTAGGAGGGAAAAGAGCTTATGGAGATAACAGATATAAAAATATTTCCCGTAAATGAAAAAAGGGTTAAGGCGTATGCGTCTATAGTATTTGACGATTGCTTTATTATCAGGGACCTGAAAATCATAAACGGTGATAACAAACTCTTCGTTGCCATGCCGAGTAAAAAGATGAAAGACGGGACATACAGGGACACTGTCCATCCTTTAAATAACGAAACAAGGCAAAAGATAGAATCCAATGTATTACAGGCTTATGAAAAGGAAATAAACAAAAAGTCTAAATAAAAAATTTTTGGGGTGTCGTCAAGCGGTAAGACACAGGCCTTTGGAGCCTGCATTCGGAGGTTCGAATCCTCCCGCCCCAGAATTAATTTTTAGGGGGCATGAATTGGATAAATTAAGGATATTTCCCGGAAATGCTAACAAAAAACTTACTGAAAGCATATGTAATCACCTAAATATCGAAATTGGAAAGGCTAAGGTAAATACATTCAGCGATGGAGAGATACAGGTTGAAATTGAGGAAAGCGTAAGGGGAATGGATACATTTCTCGTTCAACCTACATGCCCTCCAGTAAACCACAATCTCATGGAATTATTAATTATGCTCGATGCCTTAAAAAGGGCATCGGCCTCAAGGATAACAGTAGTAATTCCTTATTATGGCTATGCAAGACAGGATAGAAAGGTTGTTCCAAGGACATCCATCTCTGCAAGGCTTGTTGCCAACTTAATTACAACAGCAGGGGCATCGCGCATACTCGCCATGGATTTGCATGCAGGTCAGATTCAGGGATTTTTCGACATACCCGTTGATCATCTATATGCCCTTCCAGTGCAATTAGAATACCTTAAGAAGATTCAAGGTGATATTGTCGTTGTTTCTCCTGACGCAGGTGGTGTTGAAAGGGCAAGGGAGCTGGCAAAAAGGCTCAATGCATCCATTGCCATAATAGACAAAAGAAGGGAAAAGGCAAACGTTTCAAAGGTAATGAATATTGTGGGAAATGTAAAAAAGAAAACGGCAATCCTCTTAGACGATATGATAGATACAGGCGGCACAATAGTGCAGGCAGCAGAGGCATTAAAACAAAACGGGGCCATAAATGTATATGCATGCTGTACACACCCTGTCCTTTCTGGTAATGCAGTGGAAAGACTTAAAAGCTCGCCCTTACTGGAAATAGTTGTAACAAACACAATACCCCTCTCAGAAGAGGCAAAGAGGCTTGAAAATATCAAGGTCCTTGATGTATCTTCACTGCTTGGAGAGGCTATAAAAAGAATACACAGAGATGAATCTGTAAGTTCACTATTTATATAAGTTAAAAATAACGAGACGGGAGGAAAAAATGGAAGAGATGGTGATTACAGCAGAAATTCGAAAAGAAAAGGGTAAATCAACGGCAAGAAAAATAAGAAAACAGGGATACATCCCTGCAATACTATACGGAAGAAATACACAGACTAATATGTTAATGGTCTCTGAAAGGGAATGGAAGAGATTGAGTAAAAACCTGAAAAAAACCTCTATATTAAAAATGCAACTTAAGAAAAACGGTCAGATGGAAGACCTTTCTGTGATGGTGAAGGCGATTCAGAAGGAGGCTTATAAAGACAATATTCTCCATATTGACTTTCTCCATATTTCAATGGAAAGAAAGATCGAGGTAGAGGTTCCTATACATTTAAAAGGAAAGGCTAAAGGCATAGTGAACAACGGTGTTGTTGAACAGCATCTAAGAACCATTATGGTGGAATGTCTACCAACGAGGATCCCTGAAAAGATTGATGTGGATGTTACTGAACTCGATATAGGAGATTCTATACATGTAGGTGACCTGTCCAAGGCATATCCAGAACTAAAATTCTTAGAGCATCCAGAGGTGGCTGTTGTAACGGTAATACCTCCTGAAACTGGTGAAGAGGCAAAGGTAGAAGAAGAAACTGAAAAGGAGGAGGCTTAAGTCTTTTTTGTTTCTTTTATGCGGCCTCGGAAATAAGAGTTTCAAATACTTTAATACAAGACACAATGCAGGTTACCTCGCCATCGATAGGTTTTCACAGAGGTATGCCATTCCCCTTGATAAAAAAATCTGCAATTGTATAGCAGGGATTAAAGATAATATAGTCATTGCAAAACCGAATACTTATATGAATCTTTCAGGAGGGCCTGTTGCGGGTTTAGTAAAGACATTTAACATAAAAAATGAAGAGTTAATAATTATCCATGATGACCTCGATATAGAATTGGGAAGGCTAAAAATAAAATGGGACGGTAATGACGGAGGTCACAAAGGTGTAAGGTCAATAATAGAATCACTGGAAACAAAAAACTTTTACAGATTAAAGATAGGCATAGGTAGAGATCCAACAATGGCACCGGAAGAATATGTGCTCTCGAGCTTCAGAAAAGATGAAGAGGTGCTTCTAAAGGATGTTCTCGATTCAGCATCAGAGGCCTTGTACATGTTCATTCACGAAGGAAAAGAAAAGGCTATGAGCATTTACAACAGAAGATAGTCTGGGCGTTTAAGACTATGTAATATATATAATAAGCTCTCTCATATTTAGTTACCCCTTATGAGTTTCAGCTCTTTTTTCTTTAGTTCTTAATGTCAAGAAAAAATAAAGTCTTTGGATTAATATTTCGTAAATGGGAAGAGCTTGGGGGTTAAATGCCTTTTAAAACCTAACGCGCCTTGCTTTCCACATAAATTCCTCTGGATAAAGGCTATCTGGCTCTTTTATATAGGCCTTACCCTCTATAACATCTCCTCTTATAAACCCTTCAAAGGATAGAATAGTTACTTTACCCTTATAGGCATAGGAGCCATACAGATTTATCTCATTTCCATACAGGTTAGCATGGGAAAACTCATATGTTTTTTTGTCATCAGAAAGGACTGCCTTTATCTTCTGATATCTCTGTTTTATTTTTAGGTTATAATTCTTTGATGCATATCTTCCCTTTGCAACAACCAGCCAGTCTCCATTAGCACAGTCAGGGACAAACCACATATAAAGTGTTTTGTCATAGGCATTTAAAATCTTGTCAGGTTCCCAGTCGCCAATGCCCCACATATGAGATACAACCCTTGCACCTGGCCTTAACTCTTTAAGCAACTTATCCTTTAGAAGTTCATTAATCTCAGGGAGTAAATAAAGTGTCACCACCGTTGCATCTTTAATGTCTACTTCAAAAAAGTCCTCTTGAATAAATCTAACTTTTTTCTCAACGCCTTCTTTTTTGGCATTTTCTATACTCTCTTTTATTAGTTCACCATCAAGTTCTATACCCACACCCTTTGCACCAAAATCACGGGCAGCAGAAATAACTATACGGCCATCTCCTGAACCCAAGTCATAAACTATGTCATCTTTTCCTGTATCAGCAAGTTTTAACATCTCCTTTACTATCTTGTGCGGGGTTGAGGCAAAGGGTGTATCAGGTTGAGTCTTTTTTACTGGTTTTCTATCACAATTGACACAGATTATTATCCCAGTAATCACTAATAAAGATATTATAACTTTCTTTATCATTAGTGGTCTATAAACACAAATCGTATCTAAGGGATAAACCCTTGTCAACGACAAATTTATTTTTGATAATAAAAATGAATTATAGAAATAGTTAAAGGGCAGCTTTATTTTTCATAAATAAACAGCAAACTTCATTTTTTCCTTGACAAGGTTTTTTTCAATTGTTAATAAGGAATGTAATGTTTATCTGGCTTTTTCACAGGATAAGTGGTGTTTCTTTAATAATCCTTTTCGGAATAAAAATTCTTACGAGTTTTTTCCTCTTCACAAAAGATAAAAAACCAGATTGGGCATTGAGTCTTCATAGACAACCTGTAATAGATGTCCTTATACTGATACTCTTTACCTTTCACAGCATTTACGGTTTAAGGACGATTTTGATAGATTTTGGATACAGGAAAGAGAAAAAACTTTTCTGGTTGTCCAATATTATAGCAGGTATTATTTCCATCATACTTATTTACATATATTTTATTGTCTCATAACTATGCTTAGCCATGATATCGTCATAGTAGGTGGAGGTCTTGCAGGTCTCCGTGCAGCAGTCGGGTTATGTGAGAAATATGATGTAGCCATATTATCAAAGGTTCATCCCATAAGGTCCCATTCTATTGCAGCACAAGGTGGTATAAATGCATCCCTTGCCAATCACCCAGAGGGAAAGGATGACTCATGGGAAAAGCATACATTTGATACCATAAAAGGCAGTGATTATCTTGCAGACCAGCATGCAGTAGAGATTATGTGCAGGCAGGCCCCTATAATCGTCTATGAGATGGAACACTGGGGCTGTCCTTTTAGCCGTTTTGAGGATGGTTCCATTGCCCAGAGGCCATTTGGTGGTGCAGGCTATCCAAGGACCTGTTATTCTGCTGATATTACAGGCCATGTACTCTTAAATACTCTGTATGAAAGGGCAGTATCAAAGGGCGTGAAGGTATATTCTGAATGGTATGCTATTGCCCTTGTTATAGATAATGGCCAGTGTCATGGCATTATTGCCTTTGATTTAATAAACGGCAAAATCTTCCCCATAAAATCTAAAGTCACCGTGTTTGCCACAGGTGGCTACGGAAGGGTATATCAGTATTCGACAAATGCATTAATAAACACAGGTAGCGGAATAGGTATCGCCTATAAGGCAGGGGTTCCCATAAAAGATATGGAGTTTGTCCAGTTTCACCCTACTGGTTTAATAGGCACAAATATATTAATTACAGAGGCATGCAGGGGCGAGGGGGGGTATCTTATAAATAATAAAAACGAAAGGTTTATGAAGAAGTATGCACCTAAGGCAATGGAGCTTGCACCAAGAGACATTGTCTCAAGGAGTATCCAGACCGAGATTGAAGAAGGCAGGGGATTTGATCATCCATTAGGCAAATACATTAAACTCGATTTAAGGCACTTAGGTGCACAGAAGATAATGGAAAAGCTTCCAGGCATAAGAAAGATATGCATCGATTTTATAGGTATTGACCCCATATACGAACCCATTCCTATTATGCCATGCCAGCATTATTCCATGGGTGGTATAGATACCAATGAAAAGACAGAGACAGAAATAAAGGGATTCTATGCAGCAGGGGAATGTGCCTGTGTAAGTGTCCACGGTGCCAACAGGCTCGGCGGAAATTCCCTCCTTGACACCATAGTCTTCGGCAAACTCTCAGCCATTGCAATAGATGAATATTTAAGCGGAAATAATGTCAATCCAGAGGAAAGGCCTTTAAATGCCAAACTAAACGATGTGGAGACAAACATTAAAAAGATTGCAAATAACACAGGGGAAAGACCTTTTTCTATATTAAGTGACTTGAGCAAAAACATGAGCGCCAATGTGGGGATTTTTAGAAAAAAAGATGAGCTTGCCCTGGCCCTTGAAAAGATAATGGAGATTAAGGAAAGATACAAAAACGTGCATGTATCTTCAACATCACTACATATGAACTATGAGCTTTTAAATGCCATTGAGTTAGGATACATGATTGAGGTTGCCCATACTATTGCCATAGGCGCATATCTCAGGGAAGAAAGTAGAGGTGCCCATTTCAGAAGGGACTTTTCTATAAGGAATGATGAAAACTGGCTCAAACACACAATAGCAAGATTAGGTGCTGATGGCACCCCTGAGATATCATTTAAGGAAGTGGTAATTACAAGGTATCAACCTATGGAGAGGAAATATTGATAAAGGAAACTGCTTATACATTTAAGATATTGAGATTCGATGCAAAAAGGCCTGATGAAGCCCCCCATTTTCAGTCATTTAAGATAAGGGTCATTCCGGGGCTTACTGTGCTTTCTGTTTTACTTCGTATAAGGGATGAGATAGACGGAACATTGTCTTTCAGGTCTTCGTGCCGTTCAGCAGTATGCGGTTCCTGTGCCATGGTGATAAACGGTAAGATAGACCTTGCCTGCAGAACCCAGGTGGCATCCTTTGGAACAAACACGATAATCCTTGAACCATTACCCAATTTCGAGATCATTAAAGACCTCGTTGTGGATATGACACCCTTCTGGAATATGTATGAAAAAATTAGACCTTACCTTATAAGAAAAAGTCCTGCCCCTGAAAAAGAGATAAAGCAAAGCGAAGAGGAAAGGCGTCGAATAGACCAATTTGTAAATTGCATCCTCTGCGCCTGCTGTTATGGTGCCTGTCCTGTGCTGGCAAGGAATCCCGATTATTTAGGTCCTGCTGCCATGGCAAAACTCGAAAGATTTATACTCGATTCAAGGGATGAAAGACCTCATAGTGTCTTAGATGAGATAAACAACGAAAACGGCGTATGGGGTTGTGATACAGTATTTCGATGCATCGATGCCTGCCCTAAAGATGTGCGGCCTACAGATTCTATAGTTGGATTGAGAAAGGCCATTTTAAAGAAAAAACTCTTCGGGAAATATAAATGAAGCTTAAATTTTCACTTATATCAAGAAGGCAGTTTTTAAATACCCTGTTCGGTGGATGGCTTATAGCCTTTCTATCTGGGAGTTTCTATGCATTGATGAAATTTGCATTCCCTACCCTTGGAAAAGAACCGGATTTTGTGGTGCTCAATGCAAAGGATTTCCTTGATATACCTTCTAATTCTGTAAAACCCTTTGCCTGGGGAGGAAAATTGGGATTTATCTTCAAGAGACCTGACAACAAAACAGTAGCCCTAAAAGGCGTATGCACCCATATGGAATGCAATATTTCATACAAACCAGAGGATAAAAAATTTTATTGTCCATGTCATAAAGGCTGGTTTGACATAGATGGAAAGGTATTGGAAGGACCTCCACCAAAACCACTTGAATTTTTTGACATAACCCAGGAGGGAGAAAAACTAATAGTTGCCAAAAAGGGGATAAAGGTTGAGTTGCCAAAGGCTTAAAAACTGGTTTGATGAACGTTATGATTTTGAAGGGATAAGATCCTTTTTAAAGCAAAAGGTCGTGCCTGTCCACAAATACGGCATACTTTACTATACCGGTGGACTGACTTTATTTCTTTTTATCCTTCAGTTTATAACTGGAATGGTGCTGGCCTTCTATTATGTGCCTTACCATGAACAGGCCCATAAAAGCATCATAGAGATCGTCACAAAGTTGAATATGGGATGGCTTTTTCGCTCACTCCATCACTGGGGTGCTCAAATTGCCATTGGTGTGCTTTTTATCCATGTATTTGGAACACTCCTTGTTAAGGCATACAGGAAGCCCAGAGAGATTATATGGATTACAGGTTTTATACTCCTTGTCATATCTATTTTTTTTGGTTTGAGCGGTTATTTTCTCCTGTGGGATGAGAGGGCCTTTGCTGCTGTCAGGGTCGCCACAGGTGGAGCAGGAAACCTTCCTTTTATCGGTGGTTTTATAAAATCATTTTTAAGAGGTAGTATAGATGTTACAGGAGAGACGCTTGTTCGTTTCTATGCATTCCATGTGTGTGTGCTTCCCCTATTTACCATCTTTTTTATAGGATTGCATGGTCTTTTAGTGCAGTATCATGGCATGAGTGTCCCTATATCTGTTGAAAAAGACACAAAAAAATACGAACCGTTCTTTCCTAATGTATTATACAAGGATTTTATCATATGGCTCATTGCCTTAGGTGTGGTCGTTACCATTTCTGTTTTATTCCCACCAGAGATAGGAAAAAAGGCAGATCCCCTTGCTGCCCCACCGGAAAATATTAAACCAGAATGGTACTTCTTATTTCTCTTCCAAACCCTAAAATTATTTCCAGGGGATATTATGGGTTTAAACGGCGAGATGATTGCCATAATTTTAATTTCTCTCGGTATCCTGTTTTTCCTACTCATACCCTTTTTCGACAGGAAATCTTCAAGGGGTGAAAAAAGCACTCTATTTACGTGGATTGGCATTCTCTATACTGCTTATTTTATTATCATGACCATAATAGGCTTTTTGACATAGGTGAAAGAGGTGAAAAAGATTGTAATATTCACAATAAAAACCATCAACAAATCGATAAAATACTTTATCTTTTCAGTGCCTTTATTGTTTTTCAATGTTATAGCCCTATGGGCTGAAGAAAAGATCGATGTGTTCCCCTCTACTCCATATGACCAGTTCATAATATATCAGGCCCTTATACTCTTCTGGATAGGGATTATCGGTCTTATTGTAATCTTAAAGATGAAACTAAAAGAAATCGAGCGTATTCAGTCTATGGGCATAGACAAAGAAGAAAAAGACGTTCCATTTCTTGACTAAACATCTCTAATCTATTATTATCTTCAAAAAATGCACCCTGCTATAATAAAAAATACACTTTTATCTCGAGCAAGCATAGAAAAGATACTTTCCATGCCCTATCTGTCTCATATATACGGCAGTTTAGAAGAGCTGTTTAGAAATTTTGAGGAAAAAAAGAGATTTGCCAGTGAAATCCATACGGAGATACATCTTGTTAAGCCTGTTTTAAAACTTTTAGGATTCTCTTATGAATCAAAACCAAAATTTTTCGAAGACCATGTAAAGTCACCGGACATTGCCTTGTTTGAGAAAGATGAAGCAAGGCTTGATGCATCAAAGGTGTGGGGGACAGAAGAATATTACAGGCGAACTATTGCCACCGTGTTTATAAAAAGATACGGTAGAACCTTAGAGAAAGGTATAAGCGGTTTTTACCTTGAGTTTGAAAACAGGATCCCCATCTTTCAGGCACTCTATATAATGAAAAAGACAAAAACACCCTGGGGAATCTTGACAAACGGCAGAAACTGGATACTTATCAAAAGGCCTTTAGATTTTGAAGAGACAGTTATTGAGATTGACCTTGAATATCCCCACGCAAGCCCTGAACAATCACCATTTCATCCTTTCTTTTATCTTTTTTCTCCAGAGAGCCTATTAAAGACTATACCAGAACTCTTGGAGGAAGAAAGAAAAGACATGGCTTACCATCTAAAAATAAAAAGAGAAACCCTTATTAAAGGTATTAAAGGAAAAGAAAAAAAGGTAGATGTATATCCTGTAATTTACGACACTTACCGTGAGATATTCGAGGATGGATGCCTGCCAGAGACAGAGGCATACCTGAAGGAAAAAAATATAAGACTTAATCTCAAATCAACGGTAAAAACGGACATATTCAATCCATATATCACACCCCAGATTTTCACCTATGTATTCTCCATGAATGGAAAACAGTCAGGCATAGACATTCAGACCATTCTCGATAAATACTTTACAGGAAAAATATATACAAAGGAAACACTTTTAAATCTTAAGATACTCGAAATGACCCCGAATTTTGGCTCTGTTATCTCCTCCATAATAGAAGGCATTGCATATAAATCTTTTATAGTTCCCTATAACGAAAAGAATACATTTGTTGCAGAATGGGAGGATGAAAAGGCATTAAAAAAATACATCCTCGATAATATGTTATACGGGGTCGAAAGATCGCATATTGTTTACGATATGTTAAAGGATGCTATTTTAAAAAGATTCGGCTTTGACCTTAAAAACTTTAAACTCGGCAACCCTTTAATCGGGATGTCCCTTAAAGATATTGCAAACCACATTGATATAAAGAACCAGATGGGACTTTTTACAAAAAATCCACAGGAGATCATCTCAGAATTAAGGACCATGTTCAAGCAATATTATAATCTTTCGGACAGGATTAAAGAAGACCTTGAGGAAAAAAGAATACTCGAATTAAAAATAAAAAAATACTCTGAAAGGATAAAAGATGCTATGGACGCAATTACAGCCTCATATTTTATAAGCGGGATTAAAAGAAAAAAAATCCAGGGCCTTCTTTTAAACTTAGACGAAGACGAATTATACTGGGAAACCATAAGAAAAACAGACTGGTTTATAGAAGCAAAACAAGTGGCAAAGAAAAATGGCTTTTTCCACTTTGAAATTGAATTGCCTTTTTTAATGAACGATGCCTTTGATATCATATTTATTCAACCCGGGCTTATATATCTCTGGGAAAATGAACTACCGGTAATGGAAATAACAAAGGCATACATAAAAAGGGGGGCATCCTATCTCAAAGGGGATGGAATGTTTGTAATCATAGCAAAGAGATTTGAAGACAAACTCATAAAAGAACTCAATAGTTCAAAAAAATATACTGCCGAAAGAATAGACGATATAATCTTACTCTGTAAAAGACAGGCTGATTTTAAAATCATACAATCTTAATCATAACTCTATCTCCATACCATCTTCTCCGATTAGGCATGGCTCATGAAGCACACCCTGGAAATGCTCCCAGTCAGGATACAGATGGGATAGTATCACCTTTTTTGGCCCTGCCTTATCCAATATCCTCTGCAGGGATTTAAGGTTCAAGTGTCCTTTTACCTCCCTTTCTGGAAAAGAACACTCGGTAATCAAAAGGTCGGCATTATGTGCAAGTTTTATGAGATTTCTCGAAAAAGAAGTATCTCCTGAAAAGACAACGCTTTTTTCGTATGTAATCTTTATGGCAATACTCTCTTTATTATGACGAACTTTAATGGCCTCGAATAGAATATCGTTAAATAAATACTTATTCTTTGATAGAGTCTTTATAGAAAGTTCGTAAAAATTGGGTTTTATCCAGGGATAGATAGATGCCATGCCATGAAAAAATCTGTGTATGCCTATCCCCCCTAAAAGTAAAAGGGGCTTTGTCCTCGGTTTTATACCATAATTACAGGCAAAAAGGAATGTGGAAAGATCTGCTGAGTGGTCTACATGAAAATGGGTTAAAATCACCACATCTATATCAATTACATTATAATCAAACTCGAGGAGCCTCCTGACAACAGAGGGGCCTATATCTACAAGTATGTTTTTATCCTTTACAGTTACAAGATAAGAAGAGGAAAGGCGATTTAGCGCAGGGATTGAGGTGCCTGTTCCCAGTATCTTTATTCTCATTTCTTTAAGTACCAGTCAATGGTCTCTGAAAGGCCTTTTCTAATATCGTATGTTGCAATCCAGGCTAATTCTTTCTCCGCCTTTTCAACGTTTAATGTGCTTACCTTTATATCACCTGGCCTTGCCATTGCCCTTATGGGTTCATCAAATGCTTGGGGGATAAAAACACCCTTTTCTCTTAATATCCTTACTATCTCTTTATATAAAACTATTGTAGTTGTTCCTTTTCCAGTTCCTATGTTGAATATCCCAGTCTTTTTATTTTTTGTGGCAATGATATTGGCATGGGCAACATCTTTTACATAACAGTAATCCCTTATCATACCCTGAGGTGCATCGGGAAAATGATTCAAGGTGGGATGTATACCATTGATAAGTTTTTCTGTAAAAATTGCCACAACCCCTGCCTCTCCATGGGGTATCTGTCTGGGCCCATAAACGTTACTGTATCTCAAAATAGTATAATCAAGACCGTATTGGTTGAAAAAAAACTTTATGTATTTTTCACTTGACAGCTTTGATATGGCATAGGGAGATGCCGGTTCTGGCACATAGTCCTCTTTTGTAGGCACGATATCTGCCTCACCGTAAATGGCACCACCCGTTGATGAAAATATAAATTTTTTCACCTTGTATTTTATTGCAAGCATAAGCAACCTAATTATGCCCTTTATATTTATCTCTGCGTCAAAAAGAGGGTCTTGAACAGAAAATGGCACAGATATCTGGGCAGCATGATGATTAACAATGTCAGGTCTCTCTTTTATAAACACCTCTTCTACTTCTTCTTTGCAAATATCGCAAACATATAACTGTGCCTTTGGATTTATGTTTTCTTTCTTTCCCGTTGAAAGGTTATCGACAACTGCTACATCGTATCCTTCATCCACGTATGCATCTACAACATTTGAACCTATAAAACCACAACCACCTGTAACAAGGACCTTCATTACCACCTCCAACTAATCAGTCTTTAAGAAGACATTCTGATAACAGTTTTGATATGCTATAACTCTATTACTTTTGCCTCAATCATACCGTCTATGGCAAGTATCTCACTTAAGACCTCTTCTCCAATCGGGTCATCAACGGAGACAAATGCCACCTCCTCCCCTGTCTTCTGTCTTGAAACACTAAGCCCTGAAATATTTATCCTGTGATTACCGAGTATTGTACCCACCTTCCCTATGATACCGGGCCTGTCGAAGATTCTAAAGTGCAAAAATGTGCCATCAGGAATCACATCAAGATGGAATCTATCGAGAAGCACAATCCTGCCGAGCTTATCAGAAAATACTGTGCCTGCAACCGAAAGCTCTTCTTTGTCTGTTTTTAAGACAAAAAGGATAAGGTCATTATACTTATCAAACTGGTCAGTTTTTGTCTCCTCAACTATAATATTTCTATCTTTTGCAATATAAGGTGCGTTAATGTATGTAACGGATTCCTGGATATATACGCCAAGAAAACCTTTAAGGCCTGCTACTGTAAAGGGTTGATAGCTGAAAGGCACGTCGAATTTTCTCTCACATAGATCTTCCTCAAAATTTTTACCCACCATTATAACCCTTATTGCCTCAGGCCTGCCCTTTGCAATCTGGGCTGCAAGCTTTCCTATCTTTTCTGTAAGGTTAAAATATAGTTTTAAGTTCTCCGGTAATTCAGACTTCATAAATGGTATGTTTATGGCATTCTGAAAGGGCCTTCCGTGCAAGGCATTTGCCACCTGTTCACAGATTATTCTTGCCACTGCCTCCTGGCCTTCCATTGTATTTGCCCCTATATGGGGTGTGGCAAAAACATTTTCTAATTCCAGTAACTTACTGTTTTTTGGTGGTTCTTGCTCAAATACATCAACCCCTGCTGCAAAGACCTTACCGCTCTTTAAAGCCTCGTAAAGGTCGTTTTCGTTTACAATCCCCCCTCTTGCGCAATTAACGAAGATTACGCCATCTTTCATGAGGTTTATTTCTTTTTTTGTGATCATGTTTTTCGTATCCCTTGTAAGGGGGGTATGGAATGTAATAAAATCTACTTCCCTCAACAGGTCTTCAAGTCTGTCATAGAGCTTTACACCCAGTGATTCGGCCTTGCTCTTTTTAATGTATGGATCATAGGCAATGACCTTCATTCCAAAGCTCTTTGCCCTTATGGCCACATTGCTTCCTATTCTGCCAAGACCTACTATACCCAGAACCTTATTGTAAAGCTCTACGCCCATGAATCTCTTCCTATCCCATTTTCCACTTTTTAATGAATTGTCTGCCAGGGGTATCTTTCTTGCTGCAGCAAGCATAATACCCATTGTAAGTTCTGTTGCTGCCATTGTATTGCCTATAGGCGCATTCATAACGATTATACCCTTTTTACTTGCTGCCTCTATATCTATGTTGTCAACACCCACACCTGCCCGACCTATTATCTTTAGTCTACCGGGATTTTCTAAAACATCTTCTGTAATAGCTGTTCCGCTTCTTGTTATTATGGCATCGTAATTTCCTATTATTGCCTTTAATTCTTCACCCTTTATACCTGCACGGATGTCTACCTCTGTATCTCTGCTTCTCAATAGGACATCTATCCCTTCCTTTGATATATTATCTGTTATAAGTACCCTGAATTGATTCATATGACCACCTTTTCAAAATTTTTTTTAAAATTATCATTTAAAACCTGAAAAAATCAAGTCAACTGTTTCTGCCCCATCTTCTATGGACCCAAAACCATTCTTCAGGCGCCTCCATAATTATCGTCTCAAGAAATGCGTTTAATTTTCTTGTATTGACCTCTATAAGATTCTCTATATCCCCCTTTCTTTCTATTTCTATTGGCCTACCGCATACAACGTTATATCTTAAAAATCCCCTTCTCGATAGATAGACAGGTATAACCGGCGCGCCTGTCTTCATGGCAAGTAATGCAGGGCCTTTATTTGTAAAGACCTTTTCACCAAAAAAATCCACTAAAATACCCTTTGAACGTTTCACCCTCTGGTCTGCAAGAAGGGCTACAATTTTATTTTCTTTTAGAAATCTCATTATGGCCTTGCCTGTCCATTCATTGGGGATAACCTTAAGTCCTGTGGAGGACCGGAGAGAATTTAAAAAATCATTAAGTTTTTTATGTCTTTTTAAAGGCCTTGCAAGGGCAATTATATCACGGTTTAAAAGGGTTGATGCTATACCCATAATCTCCCAGTTAGAATAATGAAACACGATGGCAAGCACACCCTTTTCCATCTCAAGGGCACTTTCTATATAATCCCTGTTTTCAATGAAAAAATGTTCGTTGTATTTTGATTTGTCCAGATAAGGGATGAGAAGTAGTTCTACAAAATTAATGCCAAATCTTTCAAAACACCTTTTTGCAATTTCTTTAAGTTCATGCTCATCAGAATACTTAAATACCCTTTTAAGATTAGATATGGCGATGAGCCTTCTCTTTTTTAAAAGATGATAGGCAAGTCTGCCCAATGAAATGCCTGAAAATACCCTAAAACGTTCGGGCAATAAACGAAGACAACATTGGAATATTTTTATTGTTAAGATTATAAAGAAATCTGCATTCACCTGTGGTCTTTTGATTCAAAGGGAATTGCTTCGTCTATTAACATAATAGGTATATCTTCTTTTATGGGATAAATGAGTCTGCATGTATCGCAGACAAGCCCGTCTTCTTTCTCGTTGAGGTATATGTCACCCTTACATTTTGGACAGCACAGAATCTCAAGCAATTCTTTTTTTATGGGCACATTCTCTCCTTCACCAATGCATATCAGTTAAAGGCTGTTCTTTTTTATAGCAGACTCTAAAATATCCCCTAATGTGGAAAGTGCACCGGTATCCTTTGAAAGATTCTCTATAAGATTTTTTTCTTCCACCTTTTTCATAAATTTTGTACTTAAGGCAATCCTCTTTTCCCTTTCATCTATGTTCAGTATTAATGTCCTTACCTTGTCGTCTATTTTAAACACCTCATTTGGCTTTTTGCCCTGAAGGTCGTCTATCTCAGAAATATGGAGGAGCCCTTCAACGCCGTCTTCAATTTCTATAAAAACACCAAAATCTGTTATGCTTGTCACATATCCTTCTACCATATCACCTATCTTGTATTTAGAACCTATGCCCCTCCACGGGTCTTCCTTGAGCTTTTTTATACTTAAGGAAAACTTCTTCTGTTCCTTGTCTACATTTAAAACAACTGCCTCAACTATGGTGCCTTTTTTCAATATGTCACCAATACCCTTTTTTCTCCTCGACCATGATACCTCAGAGGCATGGACAAGACCGTCGATACCATCTTCGATACCTATAAATACACCGAAGTCTGTCCAGTTTTTTACCTTGCCTTTTATTATGGATCCAGGGGGATATTTATTTACAAGCTCATCCCATGGGTCTGGTAAAAGCTGTTTTAGACCTAAAGAAATCCTCTTTTTCTCCTTGTCCAAATCGAGCACTTTAAGTTCAAGCCAGTCGTTCTTGTTTAGGATTTTGTTCGGATTTTTTATCTTTTTATCGTATGTCATTTCGCTTAAGTGCAAAAGGCCTTCCACTCCCTGCTCAATCTCAACAAATGCACCGTAATCTACAATGCCTACAACCCTACCCTTGACCTTACTTCCTATAGGATATTTTTCATCTATTTTTTCCCAAGGGTCTGGTTTTAACCTCTTCATACTCAGAGATACCTTTTCCTTTTCAGGGTCTATTTCAATTATCTTTACCTTTATCTCATCACCTACCCGTAAATATTCCTTGGGATGTGAAATCCTGCCCCATGTTATCTCGTTTAGATGTAAAAATCCATCAACACCGCCTAAATCAACAAATACACCATAATCGGTTATATTTCTTACAAACCCGTATAAAACAGCACCTTCTTTTGCATTCTTCCAGAACTCGGCCTTTTTCTTCTCTCTCTCTTCTTCAAGGAGTATCCGCCTAGAGAGGATAACATTGCTTTTTCCTTTACGCTGGTCAACCTTTATTACCTTAAATTTCAAGTGTCTGCCCACAAAGGAAGACGGATTCTTAACAGGCTTTACATCCACCTGAGAGATGGGAAGGAATGCGTTTACCCCGATATCTACTATAAAACCTTTGTTCACCTCTGATACTATATCACCTTCAATGGGGATTCCTTCTTCAAAGGATTTGTGGATCTTCTGCCATGTGCGGATATAGTCAACCCTCTGTTTTGAAAGAAGGAGAAGGCCAAACTCCTTTTCTCTCCCCACAATCATTACCTCAACCTCATCGCCCACCTTAACAGCATGTTCACCACTTTTGTTTAAAAACTCTGAAATAGGGACCTTCCCTTCTGATTTAAGACCTACATCGATAATAACGGTTTCAGAGTTTACATTGATCACTCTGCCTTTTAAGATGTTGCCACCTTCTTGTAGGGTTTTCATGGAGGTTTCATACAGTTCCCTCATCTCTTCTAATGTGTTTTCTTTTTGTGCTGATGTTTCAACTAATTCTGCCATTTATTCCCCCTAAAAATTTTTTACCTGCCGCTCCACCATATCTATTAAAAAATCAGGAGTAGATGCCCCTCCTGTAATACCAACCCTTTTTATACCTTTAAACCAGTCTTTGTCCATGTCCTCATCTGTCTCTATATGATATGTCTTAGGCTGAATCTTTTTTACTGTCTCGTATAATTTTGTGGTATTAGAACTATTTTTTCCACCTACTATAATCATTAAATCCACCTTCTGTGCAAGGTTAGAGGCCTCTTGTTTTCTTATCCATGTATTGTCACATATGGTATTGAAAAAACGCAGTTCTTTTGCCTCCTTTAGAAGTTCTTTAACGATATCCAGAACATATTCCTTTTCAAGGGTTGTCTGACTTACCACACCTATCTTTCTAAAATCGATGATTTCAGGTTTCTGTAATACAATACCATCATTATCCAAATAACTCAATACACTTTTAACTTCAGGGTGTTCCTTTTCTCCCACTATTACCACCTTGTATCCCATTTTTTTTAACATAATCGCATGTCTTCTCACCTTTTTTACAAAAGGACAGGTGGCATCGATATACTTTAACCCCCTTTGTTTTACAAAGTCTTCCTCTTCCTTTTTGATACCGTGCGTTCTAAACACAATCACACCGTCTGTAATATTTTTTATGTCCATAACGGGTTTTATACCTTTTTGGGCAAGCATCCCCACCATCTGGGGATTATGTATTATGGGGCCTATTGTATATATCTTATCATTAGATTCGGCCTCTTTTATGACCATCTTTATTGCCCTTTTAACGCCGAAACAAAATCCAATATTTTTTGTCTTAAATACCTCTATCATAACCTTACTTTTATATAGTCCATAAGTCTTTCTGTTACAGCCTCTATATCAAGCCCTGTGGTATCGATGTATATGGCGCCTTCAGGAATTTTAAGGGGTGCAATCTGTCTTTCCGAATCGTCCTTATCCCTTTTTTTCATCTCATCTTTAAGTTTTTCTAAGTCTAATTCCAACCCCTTTGCCTTAAATTCGAGAAATCTCCTCTTTGTCCTCTCCTCTTCCCGGGCATCAAGATAGAATTTTATATCTGCATCGGGGAATACAACGGTGCCTGTATCCCTGCCTTCAATGACTACACCCCCTGACCTACCCTCTTCTCTTTGTTTTTCCGTTAAAAAATATCTCACAGTCTTATTCTGGGAGAGTTTTGATGCAAGCATGGATATTTCCGGCGTCCTTATATCCTCAGTAATGTTATTACCGTTAAATATTACAATAGCATTATTTTTAAAATGAAATTCAAGGGGAAGGTGTTTTAAAATTTCATGGAGTTTATCTTCCTCCTTTTCTAAAAATCCATAATATTTAAAGGCATAGGCAACACCCCTGTACATTGCCCCTGTATCTACGTATTTGTAATTCAATCTCTCGGCAATCTTTTTTGCAATGGTGCTTTTACCTGCCCCGCTGGGGCCATCAATTGTAATTATGAGATGCTTCTTCATCTTATTATCTTTTTTAATGCCTCTATAAATATCCTGTTTTCTTCTGACTTGCCCATTGTCACTCTTATATAATCAGGCATGCCGTAGGCGCCCATCCAACGAACAAGTATCCTTTCCTCGAATAATCTTTTTGTTATATATTCTGCATCATGGCCTATCTTTACAAGGATAAAATTTGCCTCTGTGGGGACATACTCTAAGGAAAGTTTATCAAATTCTCTGTAAAAAAATGCCTTTTCCTTTTTATTGTTATTGAGTACATTTTTGAGAAAATCATTATCAGATAAGGCCGCCCTTGCAGCAACCAGTGCAATTGAATTTATGCTGAAGGGCTGTCTTGTCCTCTCTAAATATGATATTAAAGACCCTTCCCCTATACAGTAACCGATTCTCAGGCTTGCCAGGGCATATGCCTTGGAAAACGTCTTTAAGATTAAAACAGGGTATGCCTCTATAAATTTTAAAGATTGGGGAAAATCCCTATCCTCTACAAATTCTCCATATGCCTCATCAACGGCAACGAGGATGTGGTCTGGAATTTCTTTTATAAAATCAAGAAACTCATTTTCTTTAAAAATGGTGCCTGTGGGGTTTAGAGGGTTATTTAAAAAGATAATCCTTGTATCAGAATCTATCGCATCTTTTATACCCTTCAGGTCTGTCTTCATATTTTTGAGGGGCACTTTCTTGAGATTGTAGCCATAAACCTTCGATGCGATGCCATAAAAGGGAAAGGAAGGTTCTGTAACTATTACACCCTTCTTTCCTTTGTGTCTTAATGCCTTTAATATCATCTCTATGATCTCATCGGAGCCGTCTCCTAATACCACCTGTTCTGTCTTTATACCGAATTTTAAGGCAATAGATTCTTTTAATTCGTATTCACCTCCTGGATATCTGCTTATACCGAATAGATTATCGAGCACAGCCTCTAACACTGCCTTTGAAGGCGGATATGGGTTTTCGTTTGAGGCAAGCCTAATCCATCCATCAGCGTCACCGTACATCATTGCCTTTGGATAATGGGGTATCTCCTTGATTTCTTTTTCTATATCTATACTCATAAAATTTTATCCATCACCTTTTTTGCTAAATCTTGTGCGTTTTTCTGCATGAGGAAAAAGTCATCTATTGTTAACCCTGCACCTATTACGACCTTTTTTGCAAATTCGTCGGCTATTAAATCAGAAGGACTATGGGCATCTGTATCTATTATGAGCCTTGCGCCCATCTTTTTTGCAAGGGCTGCCACATGACCATTTGTTAAAGAATGCCCCTTTCTCGCAGTAATCTCTATTAATGTTCCTTTTTGTGCTGCAAAGGCCATATCCTCTTCTGTGATTATACCTGGATGGGCAAGTATGTCTGCACCTGACTCTATTGCCTCTCTATTTGTCCCTGTCTTTACAGGCTCAGAAATGGTCTCGCCGTGAACCACCACATACCCTATGCCGATTTTTCTCAGTTCGTCTACTATTTCTTTTATAAGTCCAGGAGGGACATGGGTTATTTCAGCCCCTGGAATTATTGCTATATCTTTATAGAAATTTGCCTTTTTTACAAGCTTTATTATAGAGGTTGCAACATGTTCAAAGTTTGTAGTATCCACATGGTCTGAAATGCCTATAACAGTGTAACCTATAACCTTTGCCCTCCTTGCAAGTTCTGAAGGCAACAGTTCACCATCGCTTAAAAGAGAATGGGTATGCAAATCTATCATAAACTTCCTTACATCTTATACTTTCCAAAATCATCTGTTGAGAGGTTTTCCAGTATATCCTCCCACTCGTTTGAATCCGTAACGACCTTATCTCCCTTACCTTCCAGGTCCACCTTTGAAGATTTTTTAATAACACTTTCTTCCACAAAAATAGGTGCCCCAACCCTTATGGCAATGGCTATGGCATCGCTTGGACGGGAATCGATGGTAAGTCTTTTATTATTCACATCGAGGTGTATCAATGCATAATACGTATTATCCCTTAAATCATTCACCTCGATCTTCACAACCTTTACATCAAGGTGTTCAAAGATATTCTTTATCAGGTCATGGGTCATGGGTCTCGGCGTCTTGATATTCTCTAAGGCAGTGGCAATACTCGATGCCTCGAGGAGCCCTATCCAAATGGGTAGCACATCTTTGTCCTCAAGGTCTTTAAGTAACACTATGGGCGTATTTGTAAAAGGGTCAACAGTTATTCCTGCGACCTTCATCTCCTTCAACATTTTATACCTCCTTTTTTGTTTATATCCATTCGCCTCTTAATGAATTTGCATAGCCCTTAATAATCTTCACATCAACCAATCTGCCTATCATATCATCGCCTCCCTTAAAATTTACAATCCTGTTGTGCCTTGTCCTTCCTGTTAAGTCATCTTTGGAACCTTTACTTTTGCCTTCAACGAGCACCTCAAGGATCCTTCCCTCCATCGCCTTATTCTTCTTAAGGGTAATCTGTTTTTGAACAGACTGCAGGTATTTTAGCCTCTCAAGGGCTACATCACGGGAAACCTCTTCTAAAAAAAGGGCTGCCTTAGTATATTTTCTCTTTGAGTAAGCAAAAGAAAAGATTCCGTCGAATTCGATGTGTGTTATGAGATTTAAAGTTTCCTTAAAATCCTCTTCTTCCTCTCCAGGGAATCCTACAATGCAATCAGCGGTGATGGCTATTTCGCTGCATACCTTTTTTAATCTTTCTACCTTCTCCACATATTCTGAGATTGTATAACCCCTGTTCATGAGCTTTAAAATTTTATCAGAACCGGATTGGAAAGGCAGGTGTATGTGTTCACATAGTTTATTCAACTCGCCAAAACAATCAATTAGTTCATCGGAGAGATCCTTTGGATGAGATGTAACAAATCTTATTCTTTCTATCCCGTCTATTTTGTTTAGTGCTCTTAACAATGCAGGAAATGAAATATCATCTGTGCCTTTATTATAGGAATTCACATTCTGACCGAGCAGTGTAATCTCTTTCACACCTTCTTGGGCAAGGGATTTTACTTCCTCTATGATATCTTTACTGGGCCTACTTATTTCTCTGCCCCTTACATAAGGGACTATACAATAACTGCAAAAGTTATTGCATCCTTTCATAATGGTTACATAGGCCTTTATTCTATTTTCGATGCACCATGGCTTGATAAAAAGGGATGGACTACATCCGTTTTCAGTGACATCGCAGAAAAAACTGCCCTTTTCACCATATTCAATGGCATCTTTTATCCTGTGGATAGTAGAAGTGCCCAGGATAAAATCTATATAAGGCAACCTATCTTTTAAAACCTCTTTTTCCTGCTGGGCAATACAGCCAGTAACACCTATGATAACCCCTCTGGCGTCCTTTATCTTTTTAAGTCTTCCCATAAGACTGAAAAATTTTTGTTCTGCCTTTTGTCTCACAGAACAGGTGTTTACAATAATAATGTCCGATTCTTTTATCTGGTCTGTTTGGGTATGACCATTTACTCTGAGAAGATGGGCCATCTTCTCAGAGTCGTGTTCGTTCATCTGGCAACCAAAGGTCTCAATAAAAAACTTCATTTATAATCTCTTATTTTCCTTTTATTTTAAATCTGGGATCGAGCTTTTTCATCTTTTCCACAATCCCGCCATATTCAAGTTCAGAGTATGGAAGCATAGCCATACCTGAGAATCCCTGCTGTCTTAGCTCTGTTGCCTTTCTTGACACCTTTGACCTTATATAATCCCAGTATGGATGGTCAAATGCATCGGCAGGTTCGGTAAGTTTACCTTTATGGACGCAGAAGGCCATACATGCCACAACCGGTGGACCATCAAAATAAGATACCGGTGAGTTCATCTTTACTGGCATAAGAGGCCCTGTGTGACTACCCCTCATAAAACCTGCAACATAATGACCTATGCTATAAGGTGCCAGCACCTCCCCTGTTGCAGGAAATGCACCCTGCACACGGACGAGCATAACAGGGTCATCCTTTCCTGTATATTTGCCTGCAATGTTATGTAGCCTTGTTGTGCTTACAACTGCTGCAATTTCTCCTGAACCCCTCGAGTAAATGGATTCAATTACAAATCTCTCGTTATCCCTTAGAAGGGCCGCAATGTCATACAGGTCTTCTGGGGTATTCAATTCTATAACTCTGTCTCCCTCTGTATAATTTACATCCATTATGTGAAATGTAAAGCCCTTCTCCATTGCAGGAGACAGAATTAGACCTGAATTATACATGGGATCGGCAAATCCGAGAAATAGGGGAAGGTTGTATGCGCCCGGGTCTGTCTTATCTGCGGCAAATAATAAAAATGGTTCATTTGGTCTTTCTTCGAATTCCATCTCTGCTACTGCAGGCCCCATACCCTTGACATTACCGGAAAAGGCATCCTTTAATAAATCCTGACCTGCACCGTATAGACCCTGTTCCTTTGCAATGGCAGTGCCTGCAACAAAGGCATCCCAGGCAAGTTTATGAACCTTTTCATTGCCCACGCCTTGGGAATGGGAGAAAAGTATTGCCACATCATCTCCGGTATGGGACACAAAAAAATCATTTATAATCCCCTTTCCTTCATCTTCTATGTACTCGGCAACCCTTTTTATCAATCTTTCACTCGGTTTTATGTGCCCCCCTATACTACCAATGTCTGCCTTAATTACTGAAAGCGTAACCTTCATAAAGACCTCCTTAAAATTTTTTTTAGTTTATCTATGTAATAATTATTCGTTAGATCTAAACTCAACGGTGTAACAGAGACAAAACCCTTTTCTACTGCAATGAAATCGCTTCCATCTATTTTTTCATATGTATCACCGTTACCACCTATCCAGTAATATTTATTACCCCTCGGATCTATCCTCTCTGTAATAATATTATTATATAACCTTTTTCCGAGCCTTGTCACCAAAAAACCTTTTATTTCATCAAAAGGAAGATTGGGGATATTGATATTCAAAAAAACATCCTTTAACATCTTTTTAAGGTCATCTTTAAACAATTCTAATAATCTAAATACTACCATTGCTGCATCTTTAAAATAAAAATTCTCTCTCCCAGAAATAGACACTGCCATAGAGGCAATACCCATAAAAGCACCTTCCTTTGCAGCAGCCACAGTCCCTGAATAGTGCACATCTTGACCCATATTAGGTCCTTTATTAATACCCGATATAATAACATCAGGTTTTTTTGGTAATATCTTATTTAAAGCAAGGCAAATACAGTCAGCAGGTGTCCCGTTGGTGCAATATATATTATGAGACAGATGCTTTATCCTCAATGGTTTATGAATAGTAACTGCATGGCTGACACATGTCCTTTCCTTTTCAGGGGCCACAACAAAAACATCGTGATGTTTTTCAAAAATTTCTTTTAGAGATATCAGCCCTTCAGAATGGATACCGTCGTCATTTGACAAGAGAATAAGCAATGTTTCACCGTGTAAATGGGTGGATAATTTTATTTTCAGGCATCTAAATTAATTAAATCGGGGCGACGGGATTTGAACCTGCGACCTCTTGCACCCCAAGCAAGTGCGCTAAACCATGCTGCGCTACGCCCCGATACAATAAGATTTTACAGCATATCTTTTCAAAAGTCTATATGTTTTAAACACAAAATTAAAATTAAAAAAACTATTGACAAACATGCAAGGCTCTGATTGAATATTATTGTAAAAAAAACCGCTTGGATCCAAAAGGATGACTGGACCGAGACGGAAGGAGATTTAATTAGTAGCCTTCTGAACCGTGTTCAGGAGGTTTTTTTATTATAGGTAAAAAAATGGAACAAAAGACTGTTCCCTATATAAAAGATCAAAAGGGCAAAAAAAAACTTACCATGCTTACTGCCTACGATTATATCATGGCATCCATATTAGACGAACAGGATGTGGATATGATACTTGTCGGTGATTCAGTAGGCACCACTGTTCTCGGCTATCCCAATACCATACCCGTCACAATAGAAGAGATGATCCATCACACAAAGGCTGTAGTAAAGGCCACAAAAAATGCCCTTGTTATAATAGATATGCCCTTTATGTCTTATCAGGAAAGTGTTGAACAGGCAAAAGGGAATGCCGGTAGAATGATGAAGGAAAGCCTTGCCAGTGCCGTAAAACTCGAAGGCGGGCAAAACATGAAAGATACCATTAAGGCAATCGTTGATATTGATATCCCTGTTATGGGTCATGTGGGTCTGACACCACAATCAATCCATAGAATGGGCGGTTATAAGGTTCAGGGCAAAGGAAAAGAAGCGGAAAGACTTATACAGGATGCCTTAGCTGTTGAAGAGGCTGGAGCCTTTTGTGTTGTCCTTGAATGTGTACCCAGAGACCTTGCAAAGGAAATAACAGGTATGCTCAAAATCCCTACCATAGGGATAGGTGCAGGACCAGACTGCGATGGACAGGTTTTGGTAATATACGACCTGTTAGGTCTCTCAGGTGATTTTAGGCCGAAATTTGTAAAAAGATATGCAAATCTGAAAGATGAAATATCTAAGGCAGTAAAAACATACATTGAGGAGGTTAAAGAAGGCACATTTCCTGATGACAGCCATTCTTTTCATTGAAAAGCCATGAAGATAATAAATAGCATCTATGAAATGCAAAAACAAGCAGAGGCACTAAGGGCTTCAAAAAAAATAATAGGCTTTGTGCCCACAATGGGTTATCTTCATGAGGGACATTTGAGCCTTGTGAGAAAGGCAAGGGAACTAAGCGATATAGTGGTGGTTAGCATCTTTGTAAATCCCACCCAGTTCGGACCAAATGAAGATTTAGACAGATATCCCAGGAATTTTGAGAGAGATAGAAAACTTCTCGAGCAAGAAAACACAGACATCATATTTTATCCAGAGGCAAAGGATATGTATCCTGAGGGCTTTTGCACATACGTGCAGGTAAGGGGCATGGAGGATTTTTTATGCGGTAAATCGAGAAAAGGACATTTTATAGGAGTGGCAACGGTTGTCATAAAACTATTTAATATAGTAAAGCCCCATTATGCTGTATTTGGTTTAAAGGATTATCAGCAATTTAAAATCATTGAAAGAATGGTTAAAGACCTCAATATGGACCTTGAAGTAATTCCATACCCTACGGTAAGGGAAAAGGATGGTCTTGCCTTAAGCTCAAGGAATACCTATCTAAGTGAAGAAGAGAGAAAAAAGGCGCTCATTATATACGAATCGATTAAAACCTTAAAAGAGATGTTTAAAAAAGGAATAAGGGATCCTAATGCATTAAAGCAAAGGGCCAAAGAAATGCTTGAATCAGAAGGAGGGGTAATCATTGATTATATAAGTATTTGTGATACAGAAACTCTTGAAGAGTTGACAATTATAAAAGACAAGGCCTTATATGCCGTTGCCTGTTTTGTAGGAAAGACAAGGCTTATTGACAATTCAATCCTGGAGGTTTAAACATGTTTAAGACTATGATGAAATCAAAAATACACAGGGCAAGGGTTACAGAAAGCAATTTGCATTATGAGGGCAGTATCACCATAGATGAGGCCCTTATGGAACAGGCAGATATTTTGCCATACGAACAGGTGGATATATACAATGTAACAAATGGTGAACGCTTTACAACATATGCCATAAAAGGAGAAAGAAATTCAGGTATTATCTGCATTAACGGTGCAGCAGCCCATAAGGCAAAAAAAGATGACCTCATAATAATTGTAACCTATGCAAGCTATGATGAAAAAGAGCTGGCATCTTTTAAACCGAAAAAGGTATACGTGGATAACAACAACAGGATAAAAAATCAATTAAGGGTTGTGACGAACTAAAGTAAGAAATTTATTAACTCTCGTTGAATATTATCATTTTCGTTTAATGGGCTTATGGACTATTCTATTTTCTCAAAAGATTATAAATTTTTTCCCATAGAAAATGCATTGCCGAGAAAGTGACCTATCCCAAAATATTTTCTCAGCTCAGGCGCGTATATAATAGGTTTTACCTTCTCAATATCAATTAAACTTGCTTTTAAAATAACAGATTCATCTGCCTTTAAGTCGAGTATCTCTGCTATAAACTGTGTATGAAGCCCTATCTCATTAATCTGAATGACACGGCATTCGAGAATAAAAGGAAATTCTTCAATATAAGGTGCCTCAACTACATCTGATTTAACAGGTGTTAATCCTGTTTTGGCAAATTTATCCACATCTCTGCCAGAATAAATACCAAAAAAATCCACTTCTTTTACATATTTTTCCGAAGGTATGTTAACAGTAAATGCCTTGTTTTCCATGATATTTTCATATGTGTAAGTTGCCTTTCTCAGCGATATGGATATACACGGCGGGTCTGAACAACATATCCCTCCCCAGGCAACAGTGGCGGCATTTGGTCTTTTATTTCTGTCATAAGTTCCTATGACAAATATAGGTGCAGGATGGACAACGGTCTTTCTTCCAAGTGATTTCTTCATATTTATCCCCTCAAATATCCTCTGTCTTATTTTCTCTTTTTCTGGCTTCTTCTTCCTTTTCAGCCAGATCGTATAATTCTCTTAAGTATATACACAAATGCTCCCTTGAGTATAAAGGCGCATTTGGGTTGTAAATAACCATATTTTTAGGTTGTTCTACACTTTTTTCTTTATCTTCTTCTAAAATTTTACCTGACATTGAGTAAATCGAGCATGGCCTTTGCAGCCTTTTGCTCTGCCTCCTTTTTTGTCTTGCCCTGACCCTTTGCCTTGTATCCATTCCCCAGATAGACATTTACGGTAAAACCGTTTTTTATCTTTCTTATAAACTTATATTTTGGAAGTATACCCCACTTTTTCTGCGTATATTCCTGGAGTGTATTTTTTGGGCTCTTTTCAGAAAGCCTTTCATCTGTAAAATAGGATTTGAATAACCTGTTTATTACACCCCTTGTTTTATTAAAACCTCCATCTAAATATACGGCTCCTATCAGTGCCTCAAGCATATTGGATAGCACCTTTGATTCCTCAGGGACACCATTATCACCGTTTCCGTAATTTAGATGTTTCCCAAGCTCTAATTTTTTTGCAATCTCTGTTAAGGTATCCCTTCTTACAAGACATGAGCGGGCATTGCTTAAAAACCCTTCGTCTTTCTTCTTGTATTTATTAAAAAGAATAATGCTTATAATGCAGTTAAGTATGGCATCACCGAGGTATTCAAGTTTTTCGTTATCAGATTTACGAGTCTCTTTCCTCTCATTAAAAAAAGAGGTGTGGGTAATGGCCTGTTCTAATAATGCCCTATTCTTAAATGTATATCCGATAATCTCTTCAACAGGAGTAGGATTCATAATAAACCGACTACAGATTAAATTGTAGGGGAGGATAACCTCCCCTACGTATTTCATCTATATCTTAAATGCCTCTTCCATTCCAGAATATTTCTTTCTTAATTTAGGTTTTTCTATCTTACCAGTTGGATTACGAGGAACCTCACCGAAAAAGACCTTTCTCGGTCTCTTATATTTGGGCAATCCTTCGCAGTGTTTCATTACATCTTCTTCTGTTAAGGTCTTGCCAGGTGCTACCTCTACTATAACAGCCACAATTTCTCCAAGCCTCTCATCAGGCAAACCTATTGCAGCCACATCTTTTACATTGGGCAGGGTATGGATAAAGTCTTCAACCTCAACGGGAAATACATTCTCACCACCTGTAATTATAACATCCTTCTTTCTATCCACAAGCCATATAAAACCATCTTCATCCTGTCTTGCCATATCTCCGGTATAAAGCCATCCATCCCTTATGGTCTTTGCCGTTGCTTCAGGATTTTTATAGTATTCACGCATTACACCATCACCACGGACTATAAGTTCTCCTGGTTCACCTAATTTTACATCGTTGCCGTTATCATCTACGATCCTTGCCTCCCAGTTGAAACCAGGTTTTCCAATAGCGCCTATCTTATGTTCATTTCCTATACCGAGATGAACACATCCAGGACCAGTTGATTCACTTAAACCAAAATTTGTGTCATACTGCATGTTCGGGAAATATTTTTTCCAGTGTTTTATTAAAGCCGGAGGCACTGGCTGTGCACCTATATGCATAAGCCTCCACTGGTCGAGCTTATAATTTTCAAGTTTTATCTCACCGCTATCGAGTTTTAAAAGAATATCCTGCGCCCAAGGAACAAGTAAAAATATAATGGTGCCCTGCTCTTCACTTATTGCCTCAAATATCCATTCAGGGGAAACACCTTTTAATAAAACGCCCTTTCCTCCCACAATAAAACTTCCAAACCAGTGCATCTTTGACCCTGTATGGTAGAGGGGTGGTATAAGCACAAATGTATCATCCTTTGTCTGATGATGGTTTGCATTCTCTGTTATACAGGCACAAAGCATATTTTTATGGGTAAGCAGTATTGGCTTTGGCTGACCTGTTGTTCCAGATGTAAAATAAAGACCACATTCATCAGACTGAAAAAGCTCTACATTTAATGGGGTAGAAGGCGATGCAGCTACTACTTTTGCATAAGACTCTGCAAAGGATGGGACGTTGTTTCCTAAGCATATATAGTTTTTTACACCGGGGAGTTTATCCTTTATTGCCTCAATCCTTGGTGCAAACTCTTCATCAAAAACTATCAGCTTTGGTTCAGCGACATCGCAGCAATATTTTACATCTTCTGCTGTAAATCGAAAATTAAGAGGAACTACCCACGCCCCTGTCTTTACAATCCCGAAATAGGCAACAAGCCAATCAATGGAATTCATCATGAAATGGATAACCTTATCGCCCTTTTTTATGCCCCTTTCGGTAAGTGCATTGGCAAACTGATTTGCCTTTGAATCGAATTCCTTCCAGGTAATTTCATACCTTTTCTTTTCAGCAGGAATTCTCTCCACAAGTGCCACATCATTGGGATACATCCTTGCGTTTCTGGCCAATATTTCAGCTATTGTAATATCCATTTTACCCCTCCTGCATTTTGATTAAAATTAATGTTGACAACATATTTGGTTACAGTTTATCATGGTAACTATCATAAAGCAATAACAAAAAAAGATAAACAAAGGAGGTAGGGGGCTATGAATTTTGCAATGTTTTCTGGTTTAAATGCGAGTAAATTTCCAAAAAGAGAGTTTATTATTGAAAGCTATCCTTCAAAGGGATTAAGAAGGAGCCTTACTTGGGAACAATTTGACGATCAGGCAAATAAACTCGCAAATTATCTCATGAAAGAGTGTGGGGTTAAGAAAGGTGATATAGTTCTTCACCTTATGATGAACTGTATGGAATGGTATGCAAGCTATATTGGTGTTTTAAAAACAGGGGCAACTGTAACACCGCTCAATTTCCGTTTTGCCAGTGCTGACATAAAATATGCAGCAGATGTAACAAAGTGTAAGGTATTTATATTTGGCGACCAGTTCAATGCAAGGGTTGAGCCCATCATGAAAGATATGGATTATTGTAAACATTACATTTGTCTTGGCAGTAACATCCCTGCTGGTGTTAAATCATATAATGAAATAGTTGAAAAAGGCGATGGCACTCCTGTCTGTGTTGAAACAGATGACGATGATATGGCAGAACTTATGTTTACATCAGGGACAACAGGGGCACCAAAACCTGTATCCCATACCCATAAATCCCTCTTCTATATTGGTATTGGTAATGCCTTGACATACAACGAAGGTTATAGCAGTGTTTACCTTGCTCCACACCCATTCTATCACAGCGGGACACTGTTTTTATCTTTCCCGTGCTACATAGCGGCAGGAAAGGTCCTCATGCCCATGGAACTGCAACCTGAATATTATCTGAGAAGTATTGCAGATGAAAAATGCACAGGAGGCTGGAACACTGTTCCTACCTGGTCAGACCTGATAGCTGCCATAAAATCAGGTCAGATTGACCTTTCTAAATATGATTTGTCTGCTTTGAGGCATATTGAAATAGGTGCCCAGCCTGTTCCGTATGTCCTTCTTGAAGACACAAAGAAGATTTTTCCAAATCTGCCAATAGCCAATATCTATGGCATAACAGAGGGCGGTGGCGGTGGTCTTACAAACTGTTACGACGAAGATATTATGAGAAAGCCGGGCTCCATTGGAAAGGCTACGGTCTTTATGGAGGCAAAGATTGTAGACAGTGAAGGCAATGAGCTGCCTCCTGGCCAAGTCGGAGAAATTGTGTTAAAAGGTCCAAGGCTCATGAAAGAGTATGCCTTTAACCCTGAAATGACAGCAAAGACAATCAAAAACGGCTGGTTGTATACAGGGGATTTAGGCTATAAAGACGAAGAAGGCTTTATCTTCTTTGCCGATAGGTCAAAAGACTTAATCATAAGAGGCGGTGAGAATATATTCCCTGCAGAGATTGAAGATGTTTTGAGAAAACATCCAAAGATCGCAGATGTAGCAGTGCTTGGCTATCCGCATCCAAGGCTCGTTGAAATAGTAATGGCAGTTATACAGACAAAAGAAGGTGAAACCTTAACAGATGAAGAGGTTATAAATTTCGTAAAGGAAAAAGGTCTTGCCAAATATAAATGGCCTGAAAAGATAATATATGCCCCAATACCTCGTAACCCAGCAGGTAAGATTGAAAAACCAAAATTAAGAGATATATATGTAAAACCGGCAAAAGAGGCAATGGAGAAGGAATTCAAAAAGCAGAGTTAATAACTTTTAGGGGGTCTAATGTTTTTTAGACCCCCTAAATAATTATTAAAAAGGTTAAAGGTATTATCATTTTAATGAAAAATACATAATCTAAGTAGTATTCTGTGCAGGAAAAAGTCAAAAAAGGTTTAATTTTTATAATAATCGGCATAATTTTACCCCTTATTTTTTTATTATTTGCATCAGGTTATCAAGAAGGTGCTGGTTTTATTAAAAATCTTTTAGGATTAAAAATCTATGTAAAAATATTTGGTAAAAATATCGGCATACCTTATAGATTTACCGTAGCCCTTGGAGTCATTATTGTCTATATTGGGATTGCAATTATTTTAAAAAAAGGGGAAGATAAATCATCTAAGTCTGAACTCGATAGGTAACTGGACTAATAACCGCTCATGTTTTTTTTGAAAATCCTTTATCTTAAAAAGGGCTTCTTTTGCTGCTTCATCGAGTACATGATAACCAGAGCTTTTTAGAACCTTCACCTCGTTTATAAAACCTGCTTCGTTTATAACAAAAGAAAGGATAACCTTTCCTTCCCAGCCCATCCTTCTTGCCTTTTCAGGATATGTAATATTTTTCATAATTATGTCTCTCAGATATGCATAGTCGGCAATATTTATGCCACCATGTCTGGCCCCAGGGCCATATTTGCCTCCCCAGCCTTTACCTGATTCACCAATGCCTGTACCAGTGCCACTCCCACCGTATCCATATCCTTCAAGGCCTGTATTGACACTTTGAGCATTTGATGCGCCCTTTTGTGCAAAATCTGACGATTTATTATCTATAAAGGGGTTCAAAGAGACCTCGTTTTTTTCTAAAACCTTGCCTGACAATGTTTCTAATGTTTCTATATGCCTATAATCAGTAAATTCGTTCTTTTTTTGTGCCTCACCCTTTTCTTGTCCCCCCTTTTTGGCATTGCCTGTGCCCTTTTTCCCATTCCATATTCCTGTATTATTAAAATTACCAATACCTGACCCGATGGTGATAGTTGTAAAATCTACGGAAACGTAATCTAAAACCTTATGTGCTTTGACAGGAATAAAAAAAAGTATAAGAATTATTATTAAATGGACAAAAAAAGATAAAAAAAACGATTTACACCACATATTTTTAATTCTATAATAGTATTAATGGATTGTCAAAATTATGTAAAACAGTTAAAAGATAAGGATTTTATGTGATTTCTTTTATTTTACTGTTATTAATTGTGCTCTTTGTTATATTCTTTACAGTTCAAAACTCAACCCCTGTTACGATATCTTTTCTTTTATGGCGTTTTGAGGCATCACTGGCTATTGTAATATTCCTGTCCGTTATATCAGGCATCATCATTACCATTTTTTTCTTCCTCTGGCGTAAGATAAAAACACAGAATATCAAAAAAGAAGAAAAATCTGGAATAAAACAGAAAATAGACCATTTATAAAACACATTCTTTATAAAATTTATATGTGTCTAAAGGCCTTCTTTAACACACCTTCATCAACAGGCTTTGTGAAAAAAGATAGGACAACAAAAACAATACAAGAAACGGGGAGGGCAAAGATCTGAGGATCAATCACATTAAAAGGATGACCACCAAGTGTATCTTTTCCAAAGAGCAATCTGCATATGCCCAGTAACTTTGATTCGCTCTCGTGGAAAAAGATTGTCCAAAAAAGGAATGAAAAGAAACCTGTTAATATGCTCGCCTTTGCCGCAGTCTTTGTAGCCCTTTTCCAGTACAGTCCGAAAAAATATGTAGGCACAAACGTTGAACCGCATAAACCGAAAAAAAATGCAGTAGCCTTTGCTACTGTTCCTTCCGGCATAGTTAAACCCAGAATAAGTGTGGCGAATATGCTAAAGACAATGCCGACCCTTGTTATTATGGTAGTCTCTGCAACGGATTTTCCTTTAAGAAGTGCCTGTTCAAAGATATCCCTGCTTAGAGATGCCCCAAGGGCATGAAACTGGGCACTATTGGCACTCATGGCTGCTGCCATAAGTGTAACAAGAAATATTGCAACAAACCATTGGGGATAAAACTTATCTATGTACAGAGGTATAATTTTATCAACGTTTCCGGCAACAGCCTCAATGGATAAGATTTTTAGATGTTTATAGAACATGAGATTTGTAATCACACCTACGGCAAAGGCAATTCCAGTTGTGAGAAGGATGTATAAGGCCGTAAAAGGAATGGATCTGTTTAGTTCTCTGTCCGATTTAAGGGTCATAAATCTTACATTGAGTTGAGGTTGACCTAAGACCCCAATACCTACCCCTAAAATAAACGTCGTGATTACTGTCCACCAAACAGGTGAACCCATCTCTGGAAATGAAATAAAACCTCTATGTCCATTTATGATTAATTCTTTCGGTATAATCTCTGTGAGGGACATCAACTCCCTATGTGCATTTATTACACCACCAGCAGAGGCATATGTTGTTATACCCACTACAACCATAACCACTACCATAATGGCACCTTGAAATACAGATGTATAAAGAACGCCCTTTAATCCTCCCCAAATAACATAGCATGCATTTATAAGGAGAAAAACAAGAAAGGCCGTTGTAAAAGGCACCTTAAGATATACCTCTATAAATCTCGATATACTTATGAGTATAGCAGATGTATAAAAAGGCATAAAAAAAAGAATTATAAACCCTGAAAAACCTTGAATAAACCTCGAATTATACCTTCTACCCAAAAGTTCTGGAAAAGTATGGGCATCAAGGGCCTTGCCCATCTTTCTTGTCCTCTTCCCAAACAACACAAAGGCAAGCCATACGCCAACAAAAATATTTAAAAAGGCAAGCCATGACATGGTAAAACCGTATAAGGCACTTATACCGCCAAACCCTATTATGGCAGATGTGCTTATATAAGTGGAGCCGTAGCTTAATGACATTATAACAGGATGAACCTGCCTGCCTGCAAGGAGATAGTCAGAGACGCTTATGGTCTTTCTAAAACCAAGATAGCTGAGGTAAATCGTTATGGCAAGGTATATTAAAGTAAATGTGATTAGATACAGCATTTCTTAGGGTAGCTTTTCTATAAGCTCTATCTCCTCCTTTTCCCATCTAATCTCTTCTCTGTAGTCTCCGTCCTTTTCTTCTACGCCTTTATTCCAGTTTAATATCCCGTATAAGATGCAAAAAAAGGTGGAAATTGGGGTTAATACATACCCTAAAAATATAAGTATATCTGTAAAGGCGAGCATAATTTTTATTTGATTAGCATGTATTTTCCTATTTTGTCAAGAAATTATGCCCTTTTATGCCCCTGCCCTGATGGTTATGATATCTCCGTCCTGCACAATATAAGTCTTTCCTTCAAGCCTCCAGACACCTGCCTTTTTGCACCCCCCAAAGCCGTTGTATTTTATAAAATCTTCATAGGCAACAACTTCAGCCCTTATAAATTTATTGTAAAAATCCGTATGGATTGTCCGTGCAGCCTCGTGGACTGATTCTCCTTTTCTCAAATGCCATGCATGACATTCTTTTTCTCCTACTGTAAAAAAGGTTATCAAACCCATAGTTTCAGTGGCCAGCCTTATCATCCTTTCCCTTATCGCCTCTTTAATTGAGTATTCTGTCATAAAGTCCTTTCTATCATTCTCGTTCATTATGCCGATTTCTGCCTCTAAACTTGCACATACTGCAATACAAGGTATGTCTTCTTCTATTTTGTCCTTGAATGCCTTTTCTATGTTATTTACATCTGATAACTTATCTTCAGAACAGTTTATTATAACCATCAAAGGTTTTTGTGAAAGAAATTGAAAGCCCCTTATGATTCTTTTCCCATCCTCAGAAATCGCCAGAGTCAAAAGAGGCCTTTCTTCGTTTAGATGGGATAGACATAGTTTAAGCATCTCGTTTTCATATTGAAGCATTGGATTTTCTTTTCTTTCTCCCTGTTTGGCAATTCGCTCAAGCCTCTGCTCCACCTGCGCCATATCGGATAGTATAAACTCATTTATAACAGATCTGTATTCTTGGACAGGTTCTTTCTCTGTGTCTTCAAAATAAGGCAAAATAAGGATAAAGGCATCTGCCTGTCTTATCCTTTGAAAAATATCAGGGTTTAGAGAAGGGGTATCTTCGATTTCTATTCTGGCATAAACTGTTTTTTTTGCCTTAAAGAAATTACTCAGATTTTCAAGTCTATAATCAGGCACATCTATTATAGATATATGGGAAGCCTGTTTTGATTCCTCACCCAAACCAGTTAATGCTTTAAAAATAGTTGTCTTACCAACATTATTTTTTCCTATAATGGCTATATGCATTTTATCACCCCTTAAAATTCCTTTAGGTTCGTATTATTATTTCGCACGATTTTATTTATTGCAGTGTTATTTTTAAAGGTAATTTTTATTTTTTTGTAATCTTCTATGTCTTTGGATATTCCCTTTTTCTTTTGTGTCACCCTTTTTACCTTCTCCCAATCTATAAAATTTAAAACCCCTGCCTTTTCAACCTCTTTTTTCTCTTCTTCGAGATTATTGAACTTTTTATACACATCATACACATCCCTATGAACTTTAAGATTTACCCTTTTATTATCCAATAAAGCGACTTTTACATGCCTATAGATTATCTCACCCTCCATATGGGTTTATTTAAAAGCTCCATTACCCTTTGAACAAATTTGGGAACATACCACAGGGTTTTTACTCTTACCTATTATAATAAATTTTCCCTCTGGTGTTTTCCATTGGATATTTTCAATACCCTGTTTTTTCACAGGCATTCCAAGACCCACAGGGAATTGAGAATCAAGGGCCCCATCTTTAAAAAATAAAGCATCCTATCCGGTATATTTATTATAATCCCCGTTTCAATAAACTTGGACACTATCTTTCCTGAATTTATCTTAAACTGCATCCCAGGTTTAAGTTTTGTGTTCGGGTCTATTTTATTGTCCTCAATGAGCACCTTTTTTCTACCCCGAGCTTTGAAGCAATGAGTTCTATGGTATCACCTTTCTACTGTATAGAGACCTTCATTGCCTATAATCGTACCTATATTTCCTAATATAAGGACTGGCAAAAAAGCAAAGGCTATAATCTTAAAAAAAATGTTCATATGACTGTTTTTACATTTTTTTAAAATTTAACATTTTTATAAAAAAAATCTCCACATCATCTTTTGATTGAATTGAATTGAGTTATGTGAGATATTAAGACATTCTTTATGGGTTTAATTGGCCTTTTATTTAAAGACCCTATGGTCTTTGTGATTGTCTCGGTACCGCTTTTATATTCCATAATAATCCATGAACTTGCCCACGGCTGGGTGGCCTATAAGATGGGAGATCCTACTGCAAAATGGCTTGGCAGATTAAGCCTGAATCCCTTACGACACCTTGACCCTATTGGCACTTTGATGCTTTTCTTCTTTGGCTTTGGCTGGGCAAAACCAGTGCCTGTAAACTTTTCCAATCTCTCCGATGAGCGAAAAGGTCTTATCTTTGTCTCCTCAGCAGGTATTGTTGCCAACATACTCCTTGCCTTTTTTTCCCTCTTTTTTTTAAGGCTCTTTTCACCTTCACCTTTTGAAGTATTATCCACAATGGTCTATTATTTTGCCAAGATCAATATTATGCTTGCTGCCTTTAACCTTATCCCTATCCCACCCCTTGACGGCTCTAAAATACTCATGGGGTTTGCTTCGAGAAGATTACAATTAAGTCTAATGAGACTCGAACCTTATGGAATGTTTATAATTATAGGGCTGTTGTATCTCGGTATTCTTGACCCGTTGATCGCACTTTTTAAATGGGCCATCCTTTATGTAATTAATTTTTTGATTCCTTGAAAACCGAATTGTTTGCAAGCTTTATGGCTATGCAATCGTATGAGGCAAACCCACCTTGATAATTTACTACATTCTTTCTTATTACCCGCCATCCCCCATATTGAAAAACACCTTCTGTTTCAAGTTTTTCGACGATATTACCTGCCGTATTTAACTGGTCTGTAAGGTTAATGTTTTGAGAAAGGACAATGTGCTTCATATTGGGGCCTGTAATAAGGGTAACGGGTTCTATAATGAGATTGGTGAGATCCTGTATTATTGTAGTTTCAATGGAAGGTTTTGTCTGCAATCTTATCATACGGGCCCTTGTATCAGGACTTGTCTTTGTTTTGGTAGATTCAATAATATCAAGAAGATAGAGTCTCACATCGTCTAAATCGTTTACTTCAGGCAACTTTTCTAATTCAGGGTAATTTTGAAGTGCCTTTGCCAGCATTGATATCTCTTTTAAATAATGATTCCGCTGGTTATCAGGAACAAGATACATCACAATAATTGAAACAGGCTTACTATCAGGGGCACCGTAATCAATGCCAGTAGGGCTCCAGCCTACAACGCACATTAGGTCTTCATCAAAAGGCACCCTTGCATGGGGGCATGCCCACCCTTTGCCGATTGCTGTTGTAGCAGCCTGTTCCCTTTTCATCACAAGACCTACTATATCCGTTTCTGGCGGTATCTCTGGAAATGCCTCGATTATGTGGGCAAGAAACTGTAAGGCATGGGCTTTATCGTTTTCGGGTAACTCAAAAAGCCTCCCTTCCTGAAGCGCATCTAAAAGGGTATCCATTTTTAATCACCTCCGAATCTTTTAAAAAACCAGTTTTTTACAATGCTCGTTAAAACTGCATATGCTATAAGAAATGCAATTATCCAGACCCAGTATAATGCCGGTAGGGGAACCATACCTAAATGCACTGCAAAGGGTGAATATGGCAACCATGCACCTATTAACATGATTAAAAGGGTTGTTACAGTCATATGTAAAGATGCCCTGCTCTCTATAAAAGGTATGCGCCTTGTCCTTATGACATGGACTATCATGGTCTGGGTCAAAAGGGATTCTACAAACCACCCTGTTTGAAACAGTTTTTCAAGCATTCCCTTTTCTACCAGTGAAATCTCTTCTGTCACAAAGGCATTGCATTTAAAAACAAACCACATAAGCCCGAATGTAAGGTAATCAAATAAAGAACTGATTGGTCCAATAAAGAGCATAAATCTTTTAATGTTTTCTACATTCCATTTAACAGGCCTACTTATGAGCTCTTCATCCACATTATCCATGGGTATGCCTGTCTGGGAAAAATCATACAAAAGGTTGTTCATGAGAATCTGCACTGGTCTCATAGGTAAAAATGGTAGAATGTAACTTGCCCCTAACACGCTGAACATGTTTCCAAAGTTTGAACTTGCAGCCATCCTTATATATTTTAACATGTTTGCAAAGATCCTTCTTCCTTCCATAATACCTTCTTCAAGGACAAGCAAACTCTTCTCAAGCAATATTATATCTGCCGATTCCTTTGCCACATCCACTGCAGAGTCTACAGAGATACCTACATCTGCTGCCTTCATCGCCGGTGCATCATTTATGCCATCACCCATAAACCCTACTATATGACCGTTTTTTCTGAGTTCGGCAACGATCTTTTCTTTTTGAAGAGGGGTTAATTTTACAAATACATTATTTTCCTCTATAGCCCTTGAAAATTCTTCACCAGACATCTCTGATAATTCTGAACCAGTAACAATGCGTGTTACATGAATGCCCACGTCACGACATATCTTTTCTGTGACAAACCCGTTGTCACCTGTTAATACCTTTACATCAACACCTGCCTTTTTTAGAAGCCCTATTGCCTCTGAGGCATAGACCTTTGGAGGGTCAAAAAAGGCAATGTAACCGAGAAGTATCAAATCCTTTTCGTCATCCACAGAAAAAACCGTTTTTGTCCTTGGAAATTCCCTATAAGCAATGCCCAGCACCCTGAAACCATCGCGGTTTAACCTTTCCACCTCTTCAAAGAGGTCAAAACGAATCATATCTATGAGAGGATAAATCTCTTCCCCTATTTGATAACTACTGCAACAGGCATATATCTCTTCCACAGCACCTTTACAGATAAGCACATGGTCCCCTTCATAATCAACTACAACAGACATGCGTCGTCTTTGAAAATCAAAGGGTAACTCATCGATAAGCTTACAGTTTTGTTCTGCATCGAGGTCTGCATATTCGATTACTGCCCTATCAATGAGGTTACGAAGCCCTGTCTGAAAATAACTGTTCAGGTATGCATAATTGAGCACATCCTCGCTTGTATGACCCAAAATATCCACGTGTCTTTCTAAAACAACCTTATCCTGGGTTAAAGTCCCTGTTTTATCGGTGCAGAGTGTATCTATAGCACCAAAGTTTTGAATTGAGGGCAGGCTCTTTACAATGACCTTTTTCTTTGCCATATTCAATGCGCCCTTTGCCAGATTTACCGTTACAATCATAGGCAACATCTCTGGGGTTAATCCCACGGCTACGGAAAGACCAAATAAAAGGGCATCTACCCAGTTTCCTTTTGTAAACCCCACTATAAAAAATACGATAAACACCATAATAACCATAAATCTGACCATGAGCCATGTAAACGAACGAATGCCTTTGTCAAAACTCGTTTCTTCCCGGTCTTCTGATAGTCGCTCTGCTATGGCACCGAAAAGGGTTCTCTCTCCAGTATTTACAACAAGACCCCTTGCTACACCACTTGTAACAGAGGTGCCCAGAAAACATGCATTAGGTAGCTCTAAGGCCGATTGCACCGGTTCTGTGGTATTTACTGCAGACTTTTCTAAAGGCAAGGATTCTCCTGTTAAAGCCGATTCACTGACAAAAAAGTCTTTGGCAGATATGATTCTCAAATCAGCTGGTATAACAGAACCCGTTTGGAGAATCACAATATCTCCTGGGACTATCTCTGAAATCTTTACCTCTTTCCCCTTCCCATCCCTTATAACATAAGACCTTGATTGAACTCGCTTTCCCAGGGCTTCCACTGCCTTACTGGAGCGCTTATCAAGAATATAGGACAACCCTATACTCAAAAAGATCATTGCACTTACTATCCCTGTGGATTTTATTTCGCCTATGAATGCCGAAACAACGGCAATAATAAGGAGCTGAATTATAAGTGGGCTTTTGATTCTTCTATAGATGTCGGCCCAGAAACCCAAATGCCTTAAATGTGAAAGTTCATTAGGGCCGTATTCATCTAATCTCTCCTCAGCCTCTTTCTCATTTAATCCCTGAAATGAGCTATTAAGTGCAAAGAGGGCACTATTTATAGGTATTGAACAGAGTTCTATTAATCTCCGTTCGTGCTCACTCATTAATCTTTGAGAGATTAGCTGAGCCCTCACATCTGAAATTTTTGAAAAAAAACCTCTATTCATAAGAACTTTTTACAGGTCTTAATTATTAAATTCGGTAAATAAAATTTTAAAATTAAAAAAGTCTTTGTGCTAATGGTTCACCTCTTTTTTGGTCATGGGATGGCAAAGGGACCTGAGGTGAACCGGTTGGCGAAATAAGAGGAAAATTTCGGCTCAGCTCACAGGCCTTTTTGCCTCCATGAGCGATCCAGGGTCATAAATCTCTTCAGAAGGGTGCTCCTGGCCTTTCATCGATGAACCTTGACTGCCATCAGAGTCGCCCATAAAAATCCTCCCTTTTATGATAATCTCTTATCTTCGTTTAAGTTATATACCTATAATATTTATCAGTCAAGAAATTTTATCCCTTATGTATGCTTTATTGTATTCTTTTAAAACTCAGCGATAATAAAAAAGAAAAAGGGATAGAAAAGACTCGATAATATTTTGCAGATAAAATGCTTATAAATTTAGAGGGGGTCTTGCCCCCTCTATGGAATTAACCTGTTTATTTTTTATATTTTTTTACGTAATTCTGGATGAATTTAACTGCCTCTTTGCCGGGAAGTCCTTTTTTCTCCACATTATTGGCATATTCTTCAAACAGGGGGGTTGCCTTCTCCACCCATTTTGCCTGTTCTTCCTTAGAAAGGGTAATAATCTTTCCACCCTTGCTTAAAAGTAGCTTCTTT
>Ga0116168_1000108_pt1 | contig 85447 bp, 84 predicted proteins | sample AD_UKC129_MetaG_FD_89795 | JGI IMG/M metagenome (GOLD analysis project Ga0116168, IMG submission 89795) | Active sludge microbial communities of municipal wastewater-treating anaerobic digesters from Canada - AD_UKC129_MetaG | ecosystem: Engineered > Bioreactor > Anaerobic > Digestate | place... | reverse complement strand
TCATCTTTCCTTCTCCCTCCTCTGTTTTATTATATACCATACCGAATCAGAGGGAAACCAAACTTAAGGGAGTATCCAGGATTTGGGGGAAAGTATAGTTTAATCATCGTAATTACTCTATTGATGACCAAGTTAAAAAACTGTTGAATTTGCTCTATGAAAAACAGTATAAATCATTATAGAATTGGTGGCTTAAATAACACTTTACCCTATTTATAATAGGCAGTTGCCTCGCTGCATTAGGTGGTGTTCTTTATGCCCCTATTACATCTGTTCATCCATATATGGGGATGATGGTCCTTTTAATAAGCTTTGCCGTAGTGGTTGTGGGTGGACTGGGAAATTTAAAGGGAACATTTGTTTCAGCCTTTATGCTTGGACTTGTCATGGCAATAACAGGTAGGTTTTGGGGTCCTGCAGCTGAGACAATGGTCTTTATTATTATGGGCATAATACTGATTTTTAAACCCATAGAAGTTTAAAAATAAATGGTAGAAGAAGCAAAGACCAAGGCTTTTTACATTTTTAACAAAGCTATTTCATCTGTAAATCCTTTTATGGCTGTAAAAGCCCAAGGAGAGGCCCTTATTTCATTTTATCATTTAAAAAATATCAAAAGGGTTTTTGTTATTGGTTTTGGAAAGGCATGTCTTGAAATGGCAATGGCAATAAACGAATCCTTAGGCAAAATAATTGATAAGGGCATAATCATTACAAAATACAATCATGCTAAAGGTATAACTTCAATAGACAAAATTAAGGTGTTTGAGGCAGCCCATCCAATCCCCGATGAGTCTGGGGTTGTAGCAATGAAAAAAATAATTGAGCTTTTAAAAGAGGCAGATAACTCAACGCTTGTAATATGTCTTATCTCAGGAGGTGGTTCGGCACTACTTGTCTCACCTATGGAACCTATAAAATTAGAGGAAAAGCAGATTACAACTAAACTTTTACTTGAAGCCGGTGCAAACATCAACGATGTAAACACAGTAAGAAAACACATCTCCTCTGTAAAAGGCGGTAGACTCGCCCAGTTAACCTACCCTGCTTATATAAAATCTCTAATACTATCTGATGTGATAGGTGATAGACTCGATGTCATTGCATCAGGGCCAACCACATTCGATACAACTACATATTATGATGCAATAGAGGTATTAAAAAGATTCAAACTCTTAGATAACATACCAAAAAGCGTAATAGAAGTATTAAACAGAGGAAAAAATGGTGAAATTGGCGAGACATTAAAAAAGGACGATTATATACTGGCTAATACAGAAAACATTATCATAGGTAGTAATAAAATTGCCCTTGAACAAGCAAAGAAAAAGGCTATTGAGCTTGGTTTTCATACAGAAATCATAACCACTGACATAGAAGGTGAGGCAAAGGAAATAGGAAAGTGGCTTTCTGACATTGCCAAAACATATAAAAAGAAAAAGCAAAAAAATGAGATAGAAAAGCCCATTTGTCTTTTAAGTGGTGGAGAAACTACAGTTACCGTTACTGGATGTGGAAAGGGTGGCAGAAATACAGAGCTTGCCCTTGCCTTTGCTATTGAGATAGAGGGGATAGATGGAATATTTCTACTTTCAGTAGGCACAGACGGCACTGATGGACCAACAGATGCAGCAGGGGCCTATGCAACAGGTGATACAGTTATAAAGGCGAAAAGATTAGGATTGATGCCAGAGGAATATCTAAAAAACAACGATTCGTATAATTTTTTTAAAAAAATAGATGATCTTATTATTACAGGTCCAACAGGCACAAATGTAATGGACATTCAGATAATCTTTATTTACTAATATTCTTTTAATCCGTTTATTTTACTATTATGCGCTTCTTTATCAGATTTTAAAAATATTAAAAATTCATATTTATACAGATCCTCGACAAAATGATAAATCATTTCGTCCTCATCTCCATACCTTCCCTTTGTTGCAAGAATATATTCTATTTTTTTATCCCATCTAAATGGAATAAAATCTCCAAACACACCCCTTATAACATTATATCCGAAAAATTTTCCCATGTCCTCGAGATAAGAAAATTTTATTGTATATTCATCGTGGCCCATAAGAGATATCCTTTCAGGGTTCCCTACTGGCAAAATGTTTAAAAAAGGCCTTAGCTGTAGAGGAGGTTGTGCCTCACAGCTATGCTCTCCAATATAAATATACGGGATTGTGTTCCTACACAGCTTTTCTAAAGCCTCTATTGCACCTAAATTAAAGTTAAAGATGTCTCTTTCAGGCAAGGCCAAACTATATTTTTCAAAAAAATTTCTAATTTTTTTAACCAAAGGGTCAGTAATGGCTTCTTTCGGTATATTAAAGATTTCTCTCTTCAAATCCACAACTGTAGGAAAATCACCGAGGTTTTCGTTCATAATCACCAAATCATAACCAGCTAACATTGTATCATCTACAAGGAGAAAATCGTCTTCAATAAAGGTAACTTTATAATTTTTTAATGTTTCCTGCTGTTTTTTAATAAGATAAGGTGAAATATCAATCATGGTGGGTATTAGAGCACTGTTCGTATCAAGAAAATCTTTCATTAGATATCCATATCCCCCGCCTATTTCCAAGACCTTTTTTATTTTATCCATGGGAAAAAATCTATTTAAATGTTTATATAAAAGTCTTCCAAAAGACTCGTTTTCTATAAGTATTTTTCTTATTGCACCTTTATCATCATATAGACTGTTACAGATTGTAAGTTCCCATCCTAAAGTGTTTAGGTATTCTTTATGATATTTATTAGTTGTGTTTAATTCATAATCCATAGCAGGGTATCACAGATTTCCTCAAATTTTTTAAAAAAAACTTTGGTGACATATTATCACTTATTTTAATGCATCGTATATTCCTAATATACCGAAACATATAAAAATTATTGCTGAAACCCATTTTATAGCATTCTCTGGTATTTTTTTGCCGAGCACAATGCCAAATATAATACCTATAATATCGGCAACAAGCATCCCAGATGTTGTTCCAAACCATACACCCATTAAATTATTATATTTAGTGGCAAGGGCAATAGTGGCAAGTTGGGTCTTGTCCCCAATCTCTGCTAAAAAAAAGGCAATAGCTACTGTCCAGAAGGGGCTGAAACTAAATCTCTTGTCTTCATCTTCAAGGTAGTCACCTCTTAACGTCCAGATGCCAAAAAAAATAAAAGATGCCGAAGCAATAACTTTAATGTAAAAAATGGGAAATACATTTGTCAAATAACTACCTACCATCACAGCTAAGAGGTGATTTAGTAGTGTAGCAAAAAATACACCCCATATAACCACATGCCATTTGTATCTTGAGGCAAATGCCATGGCAAGAAGCTGGGTCTTGTCACCCATCTCAGCAAGAACTACAAAGATTAAAGAAGCTAAATACGCAACCATATAATAAAAAAACCCCCATGAAAATTCATGGGGGTTTTTGGGTTTATTTAATCTTACTGTCTACCTGCTACAATGGTATCTACAATTGAAGGATCTGCAAGTGTTGATGTATCGCCGAGCTGGTCAATTTCGCCTGAAGCCACCTTTCTTAAGATCCTTCTCATAATCTTTCCTGAACGGGTCTTGGGAAGACCTGGGACAAACTGGATCTTACCAGGTGATGCAATAGGACCAATCTCTTTTCTCACATGGGCAACAAGCTCTTTCTTTAGCTGGTCGCTTGGTTCATATCCTGTCTTCAGGATAATATATGCATAGAGGTCCTCACCTTTTACTTCGTGTGGGAAGCCAACGACTGCAGATTCTGCAACTGCAGGATAAGAATTAAGGGCAGCCTCAATCTCAGCTGTACCAATCCTGTGCCCTGAAACATTAACGACATCGTCAATACGCCCTAAGAGACGGAAATAACCGTCTTCATTTCTTAATGCACCGTCACCGGTGAAATAGAAACCAGGCTGCTGTACAAAGTATGTATTGTAGAATCTTTCAGGATCACCAAACACACCCCTCATTATACCCGGCCATGAACGCTCGATGCAGAGTTCACCCTGTTCATTGACTGGTGCATCCACTGCTGGCTGGTCTGCAGATGATCTTGGCTGGAGTGTCCTTGCCTTAACACCAAAGAAAGGCAGTGTGGCAAAGCTCGGGATTGTAGGCCATGCGCCTGGAAGGGGTGTAATGAGTATACCACCTGTTTCTGTCTGCCACCATGTGTCAACGATTGGACATCTCTCACCGCCTATGTTTTTATGATACCACAACCATGCCTCGGGGTTGATGGGCTCACCCACTGAACCAAGGAGTCTTAAGGTAGAAAGGTCTCTCTTTGCAGGCCACTGGTCACCTTCCTTCATAAGGGCCCTGATAGCAGTTGGTGCTGTGTAGAAAATAGTTACCTTAAACTTTTCAACAATCTGCCAGAATCTATCTGGATTTGGAAATGTAGGAACTGATTCAAAAACAATTGATGTTGCGCCATTTGACAACGGTCCATAGACAATATAGGAATGCCCTGTTACCCAACCGATATCTGCGGTGCAGAAGAATATGTCTTTTTCTTTGTAATCGAAAATGTATTTAAATGTTGCATAAGTATAAACCATATAGCCGCCTGTTGTATGGAGCACGCCTTTTGGTTTACCAGTGGAGCCTGATGTATAGAGGATGAAAAGGGGATCCTCTGCATCCACCCATACTGGTGGGCATACATCGCTAATGTCCGATGCAGCCATTTCATCTTCGAACCAGGTATCCCTTCCTGCCTTCATGGGGACATCAAAGTTATCAAGTCTCTTTACAACTATTACCTTATCTACTGTATGACCCTCTTTTGCACAGAGTTCAAGGGCTGTATCTGCTGTTGCCTTAGAGCTAACAGTTTTTCCTGAACGCCAGTAACCGTTTGCAGTAATAAGGATCCTTGCGCCTGCATCGAGGATTCTATCGCGAAGGGCATCAGCAGAAAAACCGCCGAATACTACTGTGTGTATTGCACCTATCCTTGCGCAAGCAAGCATTACTACTGGGAGCTGCCATATCATTGGAAGGTAAATGGCAACCCTGTCACCTTTACGAACACCCTTCTTCTTTAAAACATTTGCAAACTTTGAAACAAGTTTCAGTAATTCTTTATATGTTATCTGTTTCACATCTTCATCTGGTTCACCCTGGAAGATTAAAGCAACCTTATCTGCCCTTCCCTTTTTGATCTGATAATCAATGCAGTTGTAAGAAATGTTAGTCTTGCCACCGATAAACCACTCAATCTCGCCCTTTGCAAAATCCTCTCTGTTCACCTTTAACCATTTCTTGTACCAGTAAAGCTCTGATGCAATATCCCCCCAAAATGTTTCCGGGTCTTCCACTGACTGTTTCCACATCTTTTCGTATTCTTCGCGACTGCTCACATAAGCCTGTTCTACAAAATCCTCAGGTGGATAAAACTTGCCATTTTCTTCTCTTATTTTTCCCATAAGGAACCTCCTCATTTAATATTATTAATGATGTTACTATTTAATTTTCATGAATTAACGCTCTATTCTAAACATAGAAAAGTGAATTGTCAATAAAATTTTGTTAACATTTTCACAATTTATATGATTTTTACAGTGACCAATAATATTAAAAAATCTTTTTTGAAATCAACGGATTATAAAAATTTCAAAAAAACTTGAGGATTGCCCATAATTCTTCTATTATATATCAAAAGGCATTTAAAAAATAAAAAAAGGAGTAAAAAAATGGATAATTCCAGAGTAAATGACCCATTAGAACTTTTAATAGAAGGGAACAAAAGATTTGTTTCAGAAAAATTAGACCACCCCCGTCAAGACTCAGCACAAAGAAAGAACGTCTCTTCAGGCCAGAAACCTTTTGCTGTTATAGTTAGCTGCTCTGACTCCCGTGTTCCCATTGAGATAATATTTGATCAGGGCATAGGTGATTTATTTATTATAAGGGATGCAGGAAACATCGTAGACGATGTGGCTTTAGGCAGCATTGAATATGCAGTTGAGCATTTAGGCGTTGAACTTATAGTTGTTTTAGGACATTCAAAATGTGGTGCAGTGACTGCCACGGCAAAAGGTGAAGAAGCTTCAGGTCATATTGAAAACATAACAAAGATTATTAAGCCTGCAGTAGAAAAAGCGAAAAGTCAAAAAGGCGACATTATTGAAAATGCAATTAGAAATAATATAGAAATGGTTAAAAACAAAATACTTTCTTCAGAGCCAATTATAACAAAAAAGGTCAATGAAGGAAAACTCAAGGTAATAGGCGCTTATTATGATATAGATACTGGTATTGTTGAGTTTGAAAATTGAAGATTTAATTACCCACTAAAATATGGACACCTATAAATTTAATGCCTGGCAGATAGAGCTTACAACAAGGTGTCCCTTGCGATGCACTATGTGTGTAAAAGACACTTATAGGAACTGGTATCGCAAAGATATGGAATTAGATAATTTCTTAAAAATACTACCATTTCTTAAATATACCCGCACAGTGGTCCTTGAAGGGTGGGGTGAATCACTTATGCACCCCCACATCATTGATATTGTAAGCATGGTAAAAAAACAAGGGTGTGAGGTAGGATTTGTAACAAGCGGTTTTGGCCTTGATGAACTATGTATGGACAAACTTTTGCAGGCAGGCATTGATTTTATAGGTTTTTCTTTTTCTGGCGGCACTTCAGAAACACACAGTTCAATTAGAATAAACTCAAATTTTGACTATCTTTTAAATACGGTTAAAACTTTAGTTAGAAAAAACCTGAAAAAGCCAAAAGTCCACATCGTATATCTTATACTTAAGAAAAATATACATGAAATGCCAACTATTGTAAAAGTAGCTTCATATGCAGGAATAAAAGAAGTCGTATTTATAAATATTACCCATATTACAAATAAATGGCAGGACAGTGAAAAGGCATTCATTTGCAGAGATGAGGAAGAAAAGGCATATAAAAAAACCATAAACAATATAATAAAGGAAACAGTTAAAGCTGCGAAAAAATATAATGTAAAAATAAACTTACCGAATTTTTTTGTAACAGATGTAGCATTGTGCTCTGAAAATCCCCTTGAAAATCTTTATATCTCAGTGGACGGTGAGGTCTCTCCATGCGTTTACCTATATCCGCCATTAGAAAATGGTTTTAAAAGAATATTTTGCGGTGAAGAATTTAAAACTAATAAATTGAGTTTTGGAAACATATTTTATGAAGATATTGAATCAATATGGAATAAAGCTGAATATATTGCATTCAGAAAGAGGTTTTACGAAAGAAGAAAAAAGGCACAGGAGATTTATAATCTCCTTTTCGAGCAAAAAAGATTAATGGATATGACATTTCCAGAACCACCAGAACTTTGTAGGACATGCCACAAAATACTCGGGGTGTAAATTTAATACAGGCAAAAAAAGGCGAGAAAGGTTAAAGGATTAAGTACACACTTTCAAAATTAAAAATGATAAAACTTAACATAAAAAGTAAAGGGCAGACTTTTTAATCAGCCTGCCCTTTTTTATGTGTTAAAATTTCGGCACAGGGAATAACACACCACCAAATATAAGCCATGCAAAAAGAAGTGTCCAGAAGATATTAAAAAGCTGTGCTATGAGGAATGCAGCAGCAGGTTTACCACCACCCATAGACACAAGTTCTTTAAACTGTGTATCAAGACCAATACATAAAAATGCAAGGGTAAACCACCAACCCCTTAACCCGCCAGTTATGCCTGTAACAGCCTTTGCAGTTGCCTCGGGCATAAAGAAAGAAAAGACAATAGAGGCAATTATAAAGCCTACAACAAATTTTGGAAACCTGAACCATATCTCCATGGCACTGGGTTTTTCTCCTGTTTTAAGGCCTTTAAATGTGAACCAGATAGCAAGGAGGAATGCAACAAAGCCTATAAGGACATTCTGTGCCATCTTGACAACCACAGCAACAGCCATTGCAGCCTCACCTGCTATGGCACCTGCTGCCACAACTGCACCTGTTGTATCTATTGTGCCACCTATCCATGCACCTGCAACTGCTGGCGACATGCCAACGGCCTTTGCAATCAAAGGTTGGAAAATCAACATAGGAATAGCGCATAGCAAAACAAGGGATATGGTGTGGCTTACCTTTTTTTGGTCTCCTTTAACAGCACCACCTGCAGCAATGGCAGCAGAAACACCGCAGATAGATACTGCTGTGCCTAATATGGAGGCAAATTCGTCATCAAGACCAAGCTTTTTCGCAACCCAGTAACAGAAATAGAATACTGCAAAGATTACAATGATAGACTGGACCATACCATAGGCACCCACCTTTGCTATGGTAGTAAAGAGCACCTCAGCACCTAATAAAACAAGACCTATCTTAATAAAAAACTCTGTTTTTACAGCAGTCTTGAGCCAGTCAGGGACACCAACAGTATTACTTATAAGAAGACCAATAATAAGGGCCCAAAAAACCACCTCAAGCCCGTAATAACTAATCGTTGTATTGCCTGCAATAAAAAAAGACACAGCTGATAAAATATATACAATAGGAAAACCAAGGGCAAACTTACCCACAGACATCCCCATAAATGCCATACCTATTGAACCGAGTATCCATAGGCCAATTAAAAGATAAAGGGCTTGTAACAGGTTAGCGCCTGAAAGGACCTTGCTTAATGTTGATGTAGCATCTTTTTTCAAATCCTTTGCCAATTTTTCAGACTTCTTGCCTATATCCTTGTCTTTGACGCTTTTAGCTGCTTTTTCAAGATTGCCTGCAGCGTCTCCAATTAATTTTCTATCTTTACCATCAATTGCACCCTTTAAGGCCTGTAACTGGGATAAGACCCCAGATTCTCCTTTGGCTTCTGCATCCTTTTGCAAGGCTTCTACCTTCTTTAAATATCCAGGTATTTTTTCGTTGAATGCACCATCGGTCATCCATACCCAGGAAGGTAGCTTAAAAGTTGCGCCAGCCAGAAATATTATGAGTATTAAAAAACCGATCCATACTGACATCCAATCATCTTTTTTCCACAACGTTGTCCAGTCAATAGACCTTTTTTCTTCCATAAAAACCCCCTTTTTTTAATTTTACATTGTAAAACTTAAATATTTGTTTCTTTTAACCTTTTATATTACTTGTAAAAACTTGTCAACCCCATTTTTTGGCAAAAAAATCATATGTTTATTTTTTTATGTATTTGGAAGAATTGATAAGTTAAGACAAAACTCTATTTATTTCATTTGTTTTGTACAGCTTAAAATAAAAAAGGGGGAATTACATCCCCCTTTTAACAAATCTATATTCTATTTATTTTTGAGATTTTATAAAATCTAAGCAAAACTTAATAATCTCATCACCAGGCAAGCCTTTTGCATTTGCACCTTTTGCATATTCATCGAGAAGTGGCAGAACTGCCTTTGCCCAGCGTGCATCTTCCTGGGCAGAAAGCTGGACAACCTTTTGTCCTTTAGACTTTAAGAAATCATAGCCTTCTTTATCAATGGCATCCCAAAGCTGGGCCTGTTTTTTTGTATACTCTGCGCTTACATCTTCAAAAACCTTCTGGACATCCTTTGGTAATGAATTCCATTTTGCCTTGTTCATAACGACAAACATTGCTGTTGTATATGCAGAACCAAAGTTTTGAATAGTGTAAGATACAACCTCACCCCATTTCCAGCCCTGGAGTGCCTCAGCAGGGGCCATTGCACCCTCTGCAACACCTGTTCTCAATGCATCGTATGTTTCACCCATTGCAGTACCAACAGGTGCAGCGCCAAATGCTGTTACAATCTTTGAGGCAAGCCCTGTTGCCCTTATCTTTCTACCTTTTAAATCTTCAAGTTTAGATACCGGGAATTTTGTGTGGAGTATACCTGGTCCATGTGCATGAAGTATAAGTACTTTCACATCGGCAAGTTCTTTTGGTTGAAATTTCTTATAAACAGCATTTACAAGGTTCGTTGCAATTACACCGCTCTTATACCCTAAAGGTAAGTCAACTGCCTCCATGACTGGAAATTTCCCCCTTGTATATGCAAAACAGCTATAACCGATATCGGATATGCCTTTTACAACACCATCAAATATCTGGGGTGCAGGTGTTAAAGTGCCACCGGGATAGTATTTTATCTTTACTTTTCCGCCTGTTTTTTTCTCTATTTCGCCAATCCATTCTTCCATTAATTTACTGTTTTTGTGTGCTGCTGGGAAAAAATTTGAGAATGTCAACTCCGTTGCCTTCTGTGCAACTGCATGATTCGGGAGTGATACTAAACAGACAGTTACAAAAAAGACAAAAAGAAAAGCCTTAAACATAAAAAACTTTTTCATGCCCCCTACCTCCTTAGGTTTTGTTTTTTTCAATATATATTAAATTTAACATTTGTTTGTCAATCTATTTTTCAAATAAAACCTCTACAGAACACAACTCATCCATTATTGAACGGCCATACCAAAGAGTTTTGGTAAAAACAGACACAATTCAGGAAAAGCTATAAATAGTATGGAAGCTACTACAAGACAACCAAGGAACACCCAAATACCTGAAAATACCGTATTCAAAGGTATCTTTGAGATACCTGCCACAACATAGCTGTTAACGCCCACAGGAGGTGTAATAACCCCCATCATCGTAATAAGCACTATAATAACACCGAACCATACAGGATTAAACCCTAACTTCAATATAACAGGATAAAATATAGGGACTGTAAGGACAATCAGGGCAAGGGCATCAATAACGCAGCCACCGATAAGGTATATAAAAATTATCATTGCCATTATAATTATTGGATGTAGCCCCAATCCACCTACCCAGGAAGCCACGGAAAAAGGTATGCGAGATAGGGCTATAAAGTGTCCGAATATGGTGGCGCCTGCTACAATCACCATGATCATACAAGACGATATAAGGGTGTCAAGGACGGATTTATAAAAAGCCTTCCATGTAATAGACCTTGTAATCAAAACCACAAGTAAAGTTGCAAATGCACCTACGGCACCGCCTTCGGTGGGTGTAAAAAATCCCTTCATGATGCCACCCATAAGAATGATGAATATTATGATAATCTCTATGCCACCCTGAAGGGATTTAATCCTTTCTTTCCATGTAGATTTTCCTCCCTTTGGCCCGAGGGTCGGGTCTTTTTTACACCAGATATAAATTGCCAGAACGAATAATAAGCAGATTACAATACCCGGTAAAACACCACTCATAAAAAGTGTCCCAATAGATAATTGGGTAAAGATACCATAGACTATAAAAATTACACTCGGAGGAATCATGATACCAATTCCACCTGAGGCAGATATGACACCACCTATGAGCTTGTCGTTATAATTATACCTACGCATTTCAGGCACTGATACACTTGCAAATGTTGCAGCCGTTGCCGTTGTAGAACCGCAAATTGCACCAAAAAACGTGCAGGCAATGCTTGTTGCCATGGCAAGCCCACCTGGTATATGGCCTATAAATTTATAGGACATGTCGTAGAGCTTTTGTCCTATACCAGAGTTTGCAGCGATCTGTCCCATAAAAATAAACAATGGAACAACGGTCAAGCTGTATGTAGTAAACACATCGTAAACATCCTTTGCAAGAAGGTTACAAGCCGCTGGAAACGAAGAAAGGTATGCAAAACCAAAAAAACCTGTTATTGCCATTGCAAAACCAATCTCAAGGCCCACTGCCATAAGGAAAAACATAAATAAAAAGCCAATGACACCCACTAATTCTGCACTCATTTTCCCTCCCCCTTAATTGCCAGTATTGTATCAGCTATTAATGTTATGACCTGAAAAAACAAACAAACTCCTATACCATATGCTATGGGATAAAAAGGAAGTTGAAGAGTTGCCGATACCTCACCAGAATTTTTTAGATCTGTGGCCATTACAAACATCTCGTATCCTATGAATAAAAAAAGGAAAATACCCATAATTCTCGTTATTATATACCAGAATTTCTTTGTCTTAGGTTTAAATTTCATTACAAAGAAATCTACTATGATATGTCCTTTAAGGGATGTTGTATACGGGATACTAAAACCCAATACAATAGCTGCTGATAGCCCTACAAGCTCGTATGTGCCTATAATGGGTCTTTTAAAATACCTCAATATTGTGTCTGCCACTGTTAAAAACATCATAAACACAACTGCAAAACCGCCTATTATAAACAAAAAACGATTGAATTTTTTAATAATCTCATAAAAAGCCATGGCATACCTCCTTATTTATCGTGATCAGTATCCTATTTTGTTTCGCCAGCTTGGGTCAAAGGTTCTATCAAAGAAATCTTCTAATTTTGATAAGATCCTTTTCCATGCCGTTGAAAAATCGTATTGCAACACATCTTCAAGAAAAGGAACGATCTCGCCGAGTTTGTCCTTGGGAAGATATCCATGCGCCTTCATTTGATAGGATTTTTGTAAGGCATCGGCATTCAATGCCTGGGCTGTAAGCATAACCACCTTCAACCCTTTTTTCACTGCAAAATCGAGAAGGTCAAAACCTCTTACGCCCATGATATCGAGTATTACAATATCATAATTATTCTTGCGCAATTTCTCCATTGCCTCATCATAGGAAGTAGCCTTATCGAAATTGCAACTACTACAGGCATCCTTAATCTCTTCCTCTAAGACGCTTAGGACATCTGGCTCATCATCAACGGCCAGAATATTTTTACCATCAAGCAGTTTTTTTTCCATGGCACCCCCTGCCGAATTATATTTTTCACAGAATTTAATTTTTTTTGTTCGTTATGTCAAGGAATAAATTAGGTCATCACCGTATTTGTATTTATACGCTAACGTGATAAAAGTTCTAATATTCTCTCCATGTCTTCCTTTGAATAGAATTCTATAATAATTTTACCTTTATTTTTCTTGTAGGTTATGTTCACTTTAGTCCCCAATATCTCCCTTAATGTTTCTTCAATGTGAATAAAGGGGGATGTCTTTTCTTTTGTTTTCTTTACCTCCCTTTCGAGTTCTCTTACTGATAAACCTTCGTTTAATATCTTGTTTACAAACTTTTTCTGTTCCTTTTCATTTGATAGGGAAATGAGAGACCTTGCGTGGCCATAGGTCAACTTTCCCTCTCCGATTAAATCTTTAATCCACTGGGGAAGTAAAAGTAATCTTAAAAAATTGGCAACGGTGCTTCTGTCAATGCCGATTTTTTCTGCAAGCTCCTGCTGGGTATACCCAAAATCATTTATAAACCTATCATAAACCGCAGCAATCTCTATGGGATTTAAGTCTTCCCTCTGAAGGTTTTCTATAAGGGCAGCCTCTAAGGCCTCACTGTCATCGTAATCCTTTATGTTTACCTGAACCTCTTTAAGGCCTGCCATAAGACATGCCCTAAACCTCCTCTCTCCGGCCACTATCTCGTATTTATCGCCCTTTTTTCTCACAACTATGGGCTGGAGCAAACCCTTTTCTTTGATGGATAAGGCAAGGTTCTCAAGGGTCTCTTCCTTTATACTAAATCGAGGTTGATTTGGATTTGTTACTATCAATTCAACAGGGATTGACCTGATATTCCCCTTTTCCTCTGCATCTTTCAATATGGCCGATAATCCCCTTCCAAGGGGGTCTCTCTTATTCACCTTTACCTTCCTTTAAAAGTAATTCGGCAGCGAGTTCAAGATAACTCTCTGCGCCCTTTGAACATATATCATACAGTAACACAGGTTTTCCATAACTCGGTGATTCACTCAACCTTACATTCCTTGGTATAACAGTTTTAAAAACGCTACCGCTGAAATAATTGTTAATCTCTTCCTGCACCCTATATGAGAGATTGTTTCTTTTATCGAACATGGTGAGAAGCACACCTAAGGTTTCAAGGTCTTTATTAAGCCTCTTTTTTATGATTGTTATTGTCCGTAGAAGCATTGCCAGGCCTTCAAGGGCATAATATTCACACTGAAGGGGAATAATTACAAAATCAGAAGCGACAAGTGAATTAATCGTTAAAAGCCCCAAAGACGGTGGGCAGTCTATAAATATATATTCGTATTCCCTTCTTATCTCTTCAATGGCCTTTTTAAATATATATTCCCTGTTATCCATTTCCAAAAGTTCCACCTCAGCGCCTATTAAATCTGGATGTGCAGGGAGTATATCGAGAAAAGGAACTTCTGTCTTTCTAATAACCTCTTTTGCAGTTCTTTTGCCAATTAAGACATGATAGAGATGTCCATATAGACCGCTATATGATATACCAAGTCCTGTTGTAGCATTTGACTGGGGATCCATATCTATGAGCAAGGTCTTTTTTTCTGCCACTGCTACAGAGGCAGATAGGTTTACCGCTGTTGTGGTTTTTCCCACACCGCCCTTTTGGTTTGCCAGTGATATCACCATGGGATAGTATAAAATAACATAATTATTTATGTGTGTAAAATTTGAAAGAAAAATTTTTGATTTTTACGTGTTGCCGTTAGTGGACAGAAGCGATTTAATTGCAGGAATAAGGTCTGTGTGCATCAATCTTTTCGGCACATATTTACTTGCCCCTGCAATGAAAGCATCGTTTTTGTATGCCTCGTCTTCGTAGATGGAAAGTATTGCAACCTTTGTGGAAGGGTGCATAATTTTAATAATTTTTGTGGTTTCGATCCCGTTTATACCGGGTAAATTTATATCCATAAGTACTATCTTTGGCATTACATTTTTTATAATGTTTATGGCCTCTTCCCCTGTTTTTATTCCCATTATTTCAAATTCAGGAAATATTCCATTTAACCATTGTATTAGAGATTCCCTTACCGAATCATGATCTTCAACTATTAAAATGATATCTGTCATCTTTATTGTCCATGTTAAAAAAAAGAGGAGGCGAGACGTTTAGATCCTACTTTTTTAAGAAGGGGGGTTAGGTGGGGGTAAGATATGGCGTCTCGCCCGGAGTAGTTATTTATGCCAGAGATAAATATCATGTTAGAAATTTAACAATTCGATCTTTTTTTGTAAGTAAGGAGATTTTGAATTTTTATGTAAGGAAGTTTTGATAAATATTATTCGAGGGTTGTAATGCCATGCCTTATGGCAAACTTTACTAAACCAGTAATATCCTTTACGCCTATCTTCTGCATTATTCGGCTCCTGTAAGTCTCAACAGTCTTAGGGGAAATAAATATGATATTGGCAATCTCTGCACTCGTTTTTCCTTCTACCACAAGTTTTAGTATCTCCATCTCCCTTGAACTTAACTGGGACAGAATATCTTTTTTATCTTTATATACCTTTTGTTGGAAATATTCGTTTATTACCTGTTCTGAGATCTTTTTGCTGAGATATATTTTTTCTTTGGCACAACTCAAAACAGCGTTTATTATCTCTGCGCCTGCAGATTCTTTAAGTATATAACCCTTCGCACCTGCATCAATTGACCTATGGACATACTCAGGAGAAGAATGCATGGAAAGTATTATTACACACGTTGAAGGTGATTGTTCGATAATCTGCCTTGTTGCCTCTATACCATCGAGTTCAGGCATAGCAATATCCATTATTACTATATCTGGCTTGAGCGTCTTGACCTTTCTTATTGTGTCTCTCCCATTATCGGCATCACCTATGACCTTAATCTTTTCGTTTGATTCGAGAAGTAGCCTTAATCCTTCCCTTAAAACAGCATGGTCATCGGCAATAAAAACTGTAATCTGCTCACGGGAAGATTTGGACATAGCCGCTATTGATTGGATACTTTAGGTACTTTTACTATCACCTTTGTGCCTTTTCCTTTCTCAGATTCAACCTTTAACTCTCCTTTTATTGAAATCGCCCGTTCTCTCATATTAATCAATCCCCATCTTGCCTTTTCTTCACCTTTTTCTTTTGATGGGTCAAGGCCTTCAAAACTCTTATTCCCCTTCCTTAATGAAGCGTCAAAACCACCACCATTGTCATAAATATTAAGATAAACTCCATCATCGTCAATATTTAAATTTATGTAAACATCTGTTGCCCCAGAGTGCTTAGCAGTATTTGTTAATGCCTCCTGGGTTATACGAAATAGAGCATTCTCTATTGAAGGGTTTAATCTTTCATGGGATTCTGCCCCTTCAACAGTTACGTTAATACCTGTTCTTGAGGAAAAAATCCTTCCATACCATTTAATAGCTGCTAAAAGCCCATAATCATCTAATACTGAAGGCCTTAAATCGGACATGATATTTCTTATTTTTTCAGTTGTCTGCTCAAGAAGCACCAGTGAATCTTTTAGTCGTGTTTTTATATCATCAGACACAATATCATGAATTTTTGCATTGATAATATTTAAATTTATGCTGATGGCAGTAAGGTTTTGCCCCACTGTATCGTGCAACTCCTGGGAAAATCTTTTTCTTTCTGCCTCTTCGATATCAACAAGCCTTTTCGATAAAGAACGGAGTTCTTCTTGCTGTTCTAAAAGTTCTTTTTCTGCCTTTTTCCTTAAGGTTATATTTTCTGCAGTTCCTTCATAACATATAATGTTTCCTTCTTTATCTTTGACAGCATGGGCATTTATGGATATCCATATTTGAGAACCATTTTTATGGTATTGGCTTGATTCAAACCCTTTTACAAAACCATGGGTTTCAATGAGTCTTTTAAATCTAACCCTGTCCTCTGGATTCACATAGAGTCTCTGAATATCTTCTACGGCTGTTATCATTTCTTCTGGGGTATCATAACCATACATATGGGCAAGGGCAGGATTTACTAAAATAAAACGACCATTAGGTGTTGTCTGAAAAATACCTTCTATTATACTTTCAAAGATATTTCTGTACCTTTCCTCGCTTTTAAGAAGTTTTTCCTCTATCTGCTTTCTTTCTGTCTCGTCTTTATAAACAGTAACTACTTCTCCTGTTGAAAGTCTGTATACATAATTGTCACTCCAGCCTATCAGACTTCCTTCTTTATAAACGCCAATCTGATAATGTTCTGGATTACCTGTCTTGTAAACCCTTTTAAATACATTCAAAAGCCCGGAAGCCTTTACTTCAGGCAGTGCATCTTCCACATTCCTTCCTATCAAGACATCTCTCTTTTTCTTTTCTATCCTTTCTGCCCCGGAATTTACATCTTTTATTATAAAAGTTTTTCCTGAATCATAAGTCTCATAAATGAGGATTCCTACGTGCATGTTTTCGAATAATTCTTGAAACCGTTTTTGACATCTTTCTAATTCGTTCTCTACTTCCCTTTTTCTTAATCCCCTGTCCATTGTTAAATAATTTTTACGTTTCTTATGTGCCAAAAGGTTCGATGATAATTTTAAGACAGTCTTCTCCGCTCACTGCAATGGAAAATGCCTTTTGAATTTCTTTAATGCCAAACCTATGGGTAATTAGTTCGGATACCTGAATAATCTTTTTATCTATGAGTTCCAGGGCTATCTTATTATCTATTGGGGCTGCACCGTAACATGTCTTTATGCTTATGTCATTTCTCCAGAAAGGTGTAAAATCTATTTCCACCACTTCATTAGGATTAGGCACTGCAAAAAAAAGTATGGTTCCTCCCCTCTCTACAAGTCTTAAGGATTGTCTTGCTGCATCGAGGGAGCCAGCACATACTATAACCTTATCTGCCAGTCTTCCTTCGTTTATTTCTTTTATAGTTTCTTCTACACTTTCGTTAGGTTTTAAGGCCTTAATTGCACCGAATTTTTCTGCTGAACTTAGTCTAAATTCATTTATATCAGTGACAATGATCTTTTTTACCCCTTTTGCCCTGGCAAGTTTTAGCATGAGTAAACCTGCAATGCCGCAACCAAGGATTGCAATGGTATCGTCCTCATGTATATTAATTGCCCTTAATCCCCTAACAACAGTACCCAAGGGCTCTATAAAAGAACCCTCTTCAAAAGACATGGTATCGGGAAGCAGAAGGGTGCCTGTGTGAACACTTTTACCAGATACCTTTAAATATTGCGAAAAACCACCTGGAGTAAAATTATTTTTTGTGTGGAATACCTCACAGGCCGTTTCATGCCCCTTTTTACAGAAATAACATTCTTCACAAGGCACATGGTGTGTTGAAAATACCCTGTCTCCCTCTTTCAGATGTCTAATGTTCTTACCTGTCTCCACGATTTCACCGGCAACCTCATGGCCTAAAACAAGGGGTGCCTTTTTTATTCTATACCACTCGAGAACATCGCTTCCACAGATTCCACTCGCAATAACCTTAATAAGAATATCATTATCGCCTATTTCAGGTATAGGCAGTTCCTCTACCTCTACCTTTTTATTATTATAATACATCCCTACAAGCATCTACTTTTTGCCCTTTTTTCCCCTTACTTTTGATTTATTTTTTTCTTCAAGGAAGTATTCATAGGCTACTTTAGGCTTTTCATTTTCATGGACCACCTTTCTTAATGCCTTTATCATTGCCACAGGGTCATCTGATTGAAAGATATTTCTGCCCATATCCACACCTAATGCACCATCCTGTATGGCATTGTAAGCCATGGTCAATGCATCCAGTTCAGGCACCTTTTTTCCTCCTGCAATGACTATGGGGACAGGGCATGATGCCACAACAGTATCAAATCCCTTTTCTACATAATATGTCTTTACGTATGTAACACCTAATTCTGCGAGTATCCTCGATGCAAGTCGCATATATTTTGCATCCCTTGCCATATCTTTACCAACTGCAGTTACGCCCAAAACCGGTATACCGTATCTATTGCCCATATCAACAAGCCTCGTCATATTATGAACCGATTGGGTTTCAAATTTTCCTCCAATAAACACCTGAACTGCCATTGCGGCAACATTTAATCTTATTGCATCATCTATTTCAACGGCAATCTGTTCGTTTGAAAGTTCATTGAGTATACTTGGACCACCGCTTGCACGAAGCACTATACCCTTATCAAAAGTGGGTGGAATAATTGCCCTTAAAATACCCCTTGTGAGCATAAGGGTATCTGCATAAGGTAATAGGGGAAGTATTGTTACATCGATCCTTTCAAGACCTGTGGTAGGACCCTGAAAATAACCATGGTCTATGGCAAGCATGAGGGTCTTTCCTGTTTTTGGATCAAATATCCTTGAAAGTCGATTTTTCATACCCCAGTCAAGGTTATTACACCCTTTTAAAAAGAACGGTTCATTTTTTACAGGTATGTCCACATAAAACTGTTTTTCCTTTTCAGATTCATCTATCTCAGGCATAACTTCTCCTTTCTTCAAAAATTTTTTGATTTATCCTATCTATATAACTTACAAGTGTCAATAGAATTTATATGTCCCCGATTTCTTTTAAAAGCCCAATCTGTTATAAAATAATAGACTATTGGCAAAAAAATAATTTAAAATATGTGAAACATAAAAACATACACAATATACATAAAAAATCATGGTAAAATACATTCCTAAAAAAAAGTTTTTGCTCCTCGCCGGTGATATCTTTCTGATATTATTTGCATGTTCCATTGCACCAGCAGTGCGTTTTGGAGTTTTTATATTTGAACCATTCGATTTTTGGTTAGAAATCCTCGTAGTTTTGTTTATAAATATTTTGTGCTTCTATGTTGCAGATTTTTATAATGCTGAACAGGGTTTTATAAACATCCGGTTTATCTTTAGATACCTCATCACTATTTCAATGACATTCTTAATAACCTTGTTAGTCTTTTTCCTATTTCCCGGGTTAGAGACGAGCAGAGGAATCTTCATAATATATTTCATTCTAATAGGCACTTTTATTTACTTATGGCGCTATTTATTCGAAAAGATCATTAAAAAGTTTAAACCGACAAAACAAAAGGTATTTCTCATCATAGGTGCAGGAAGGGCAGGAAATAAGATTTACGATATCTTAAAAAGAGATGCTTCTGTTAAAGTAGCAGGTTTTGTAGATAATAATCACGCTAAGACACATCAACATCAATCTATAAGATTTTCCAAAAATACAGAAGAACTGGAAGAGATTATAAAAAATGAACAGGTTGACCATATTGTCCTTGCAATAAGGGAATTGAAGGACACAGAACTTATAAAAAAAATACTGGCATGTAAATTAAGGGGGATAAAAATATACGATGTACCTACTTTTTATGAAGAAATGCTCGGTAAAATAGAGGTAGAGTATTTAAACGACATATGGATCTTAAATATGCCCATTCATGGTGTTAAAAAGACTGTTTATAACAGAAAAATAAAGAGACTTATCAGTGTTTTCTTTTCCATATACCTGCTTATAATATCCTCTCCAGTATCTCTTCTTGCTATTGTTGCCATTAAACTCGATTCTAAAGGACCGATCTTTTTCAAACAAAAAAGGGTAGGTTTAAACGGGAATGCCTTTGAGCTCATTAAATTTAGAACCATGAAGGTGGGCACAGAAAACGATAGGAGGCATGCAGGGAAAAAAGATGACCCCCGTATTACAAGGGTGGGACGGATATTAAGACTGGCAAGGATAGACGAAATCCCCCAGTTATGGAATGTTTTAAAAGGTGAGATGAGCTTAATAGGCCCAAGGGCATTAATGAGGGAAGAGGTAGAGGAATTTGAGAAGAAGATTCCCTATTTTTCAGTAAGACATACGATAAAACCCGGGGTTACTGGATGGGCACAGATAAATTATCCCCACGGTGTCACTGTTGAAGACGCCTTAGAGAAATTAAAATACGATCTCTTTTATATAAAAAACCTCTCATTCTTTCTTGACTGCTATATTATATTACGCACAATAAGAACAGTATTATTCGGTAGAGGTGCAAGATAGCAAAAGGCCTTTCTAATGTGATTCTATTATTTCTTTCCCCTTTTCCTGCCTGTATATGAATTTTGCATCATTAATAGGATCGTTAATCTTTGTATGTGTAAAACTCAAGGTATTTATATTACCTGTAAATTCGTAAATTTCTATCTTTTTTACCATGTTTAACCTATCCACCCATATCTTTGCCGATAAAACCTGACCATCTTTTTTAGGAACTAATTCTAATACATCCATATCCCCTGATCTTTTTCTTTCTTTTATGTTAAAAAGTTCATCTATCTTAGCTATATCATCTAATAGGTCAAAAAAAGTTCCCACTGTCTTGTCTCTGTTTATCTTTCTTTTATACACAAAAGGCTTTTCTTCTTCTCCCTGCCATATAAAATTGCCGTCAAAAAGGAAATATCTTCCCTTTGGTTTGCTATAACGCCATAGAAAACCTTTACCTCTTTTGTAAAAAAAATCACCTTCAAACTCCCTTTCCTTTTTTAAGCTTGATATAAAAATCTTCTGTGTAAAACCTGCCTCAAGGGTAATAATGGCAGAATAGGTCTTCTTTATATCTTCAAAATTAGATGCATATACTGTTTTTGCAAAAAAACCGCAACTGAAAAATAAAAAAATATTGAAAATTATTATCGAACATTTACCTTTTTTCATAGCAACCTCTAATTTACGCTATTTCATTAAACCCTAAAAAAGGTCTTATTGTCTTTTTAATACCTCCCTCGGCTTCACACCATCTGAAGGCCCAACAATCCCATCTTTTTCCATCTTCTCTATAATACGGGCTGCCCTGTTGTAACCAATCCTGAACCTTCTCTGTATCATACTTATCGATGCCTCACCCTTTTCCATAACGAATTCAACGGCCTCTCTGTACTTCTCATCTTCTATATCATCGCCAGCTTCGTTCTCATCTTTTTCTATAAGAATCTCCTCTTGATATTCTGGACTGCCCTGTCTTTTCAAAAATTCCACAACTCGCCTTATCTCACCTTCAGAGACAAGTGGCCCGTGAAGCCTTTCTATCTTTCCCACCCCAGGACTCATAAAAAGCATATCACCATAACCAAGCAGACTCTCAGCACCATTTGTATCCAATATGGTTCTCGAGTCTACCTTTGAAGAGACCTTAAAGGAGATGCGGGCAGGAAAGTTTGCCTTGATTATACCTGTTAATACGTCCACGGAAGGCCTCTGGGTAGCAAGTATAAGGTGGATTCCAGAAGCCCTTGCCATTTGTGCAAGCCTTGCAATGTATTCTTCCACCTCCCTTGAAGATACCATCATGAGATCTGCCAGTTCATCTATAACGACCACTATATAAGGAAAGACATTACCACCCTGTTTCGTCATCTTCGCATTGTATCTGTCTATATTTCTTACACCTATTTCTGCCATCATTGTATATCTTCTTTCCATTTCATCGATGAGCCAGCGCAATGCAGTTTTTGCATTCTTTGGATTTGTTACCACAGGTAAGAGTAAATGGGGTATGCCTTCATAAAAGGACAGTTCGAGCATTTTTAAATCTATCATAAGAAACCTGACGTTAACAGGTGTTGCCTTAAATAAAATACTACAAATCATACTATTTAAAGAAACACTTTTACCAGAACCAGTAGAACCTGCCACAAGAAGATGGGGCATCTTAGTTAAATCAGCTACAAAAGATTCCCCGGATATAGTCTTCCCTATGGCCAGGGTAAGAAAAGACTGGGAGGATAAAAATGCCTCTGATTCTACAATCTCTCTAAAAAAGACGATCTGTCTCAATTTATTGGGCACTTCTATGCCAACTACGGACTTACCGGGTATTGGGGCAATTATCCTGATGGATATGGCACTTAAGGCCATGGCAAGGTCATCTGCAAGGTTACTGATACGACTTACCTTGATACCAGGTGCAGGCTCAAATTCATACAAGGTAATAACAGGACCAGGCTTTACCTCTGTTACCCTTCCATCTATACCATAGTCCTTAAGCTTATCTTCGAGGATAGATGCATTCTGCCTGATGTCTTCTTTATCTATCTTTATCTCGTTTTTTTCCACCTTATCGAGAAGGGATATGGGCGGTAATTTATAAGGCCCGATTTCATTAAAAAACTCAAAGGCCTCCTGAACAGGCTGTTTCTCTTTTTTTACATCCAACTCCACAACAGGTTTCTCTTCAATTACCCTTACCTCTTTTTTCTTTTCTAAAGTCCTTCTTTTTTTCCATTTATCCTCTATTAAAGAAAAGATAGGTGCCTGGGCAATAAGAAAAACAGAGATAAGTAGCATTACCACTAATAAAAGATAGGCGCCAAAATAACCGAATAAACTCGTTAGTATTTCACCAAATACAACACCGAAGAACCCTGAAAAGGGTATGTAAACACCTTTTATGTGGATCCTCCCCACAATAAGCTGGGCAAGCACTAAAATGGACAGAAACATAAGGAAAAGACCTGCAGAAAAGACTATTATATTCTGGGGATTCTTTTTCCTTATAAAAAATATTCCGAATATGAAGCTATATAAGGCAATAATTGTGCTTATAAGCCCGAACAACTGAATTAATCCATCGGTTATATATGAACCGACCTTTCCACAAAAATTTTTTACAGGACCTGTGGCAAGTGTAGTAAAAGAAGGGTCTTTTGGGTCATAAGAAATAAGGCTGACCATAAGAAAAATAAACAATCCTATAAGCCCTATACCTATAATCTCTTTTTTTAGCTCTTTAGACATCTTTTTTTATTTCACTTTTATTCTTGCGCCAAAAGTTTCTCTATCCTTTTTTTAATCTCATCCATGAGCCTTACCTTTTCCTTAGCACTGTCTCCTAAAACACATACATATTCTCCTATATTTATGTATATTACCCCTTTTTTTAAAGGAATTAAACAGCCTTTTGGCTGAAGTCTATAAGTGCCTTTTATACCCACAGGCACCACAGGCACCCCTGCCCTGACAGCAAGGGTAAACACGCCCTTTTTAAAAGGCAGAAGCATCCCGTCTTTACTCCTTGTTCCCTCGGGAAATACAACAAGATTTGTGCCATCTTTAATCTTTTTTCCAGCCACCTCTATTGCCTTTATGGCCTCTCGGGGATTTTCTCTGTCGAGGCTGATATAACCTGCCTTTTTCATTGCCCATCCAAAAAAAGGGATGCTAAAAAGCTGTCTCTTTGCAACCCATCTAAATGAAATGGGCATCTTTGCAAGAAGTGAATAAATATCTAAGGCACTCTGATGATTACACATAAAAATGCACGGAGTTTCAGGGATGTTTTCAATACCTTTTATCATGACTTTAATACCTGAAACATATAGATGAATCCTTGCCCAGAATCTTGCTATGCCATGAATTAACTCGCCTTTTCTGTCAAAAAGAGACACAAGTATGGCAATAATGGATAAAATTAAGGTTGAACATACGAGGTTAATAAATATTAAAACCCTTCTCATACGTGTAATGCCCTTAGATTATCCAGGATTTTTATCACTTCTTCTTTGATTTTATTATCCATATCATAGGGTGATACCCCCAATCTATCTGCCTTTAATAGATTTTCATTATAACCTATTGAACCTAAATAGGAAAATCCATCTAATTCTTCTTTCAAAAGGAATACATCTTCATCCCCCTTAATCTTGTTTCCCACAACATAGACATTTTTAATACCTAAATCTCCGGCAAGTCTTTTTATATCCTTTGCAGTCTGGATACTTCTCTTACCAGGCTCTACAACGACAATCAGTGAATCTACAAATTCTGTGGTGCCCCGACCTAAATGCTCAAGACCTGCCTCCATATCTACGATGACAAATTCATCCCTCTCGATAAGGACATGGGAGATAAGATTTTTTAAAAGCACATTCTCAGGGCAGAAGCATCCACCACCACCTTTTGCAATATTACCCAGTATAACGAGCTTAATATTGCCTTTAACAACAGAAAATCTGTCAGGGATGTCGTCTACCTTTGGATTCAATTTAAAAAAGGTGCCGTATTGACCTTTTTTTGACCCTGTCCTTTCCCTTATAAATTCTTCCATTTCCGCAATGGGTTTTACCAGTTTCAACTCATCCTCTGAAAAACCGATTGCATCAGCGAGATTGGCATCAGGATCAGCATCTATTGCAAGTACCTTATTCCCCCTTTCATCGAGGATCCTTGCCATAATGCCTGCAAGGGTTGTCTTTCCAACCCCTCCTTTTCCCGATATGGCGACCTTCATGGGTTAATACTACTAACCTCCTCCTTTATTACACTTTTTAGCAATCTATAAGATTTTAGTTTCACATCGAGATGAAAGGCAATAAAATCCTCCATGATCGCCTGAATGTATTCGATAAACTTAGGGTCAATTAAAAAATTTCCCTTTTTTTCGAATAAGGAGAGGCTTATTATAACACCTGCAGGATAGGTTTTATAAGAAAGGGATGAAGAACATATCTTACACAGTATGCCTCCCCTCTCCTTTGAAAAATAAACCTTTTCTTCGTCTGGGACCTCCCTTCCACAGTATACACAGCTTTTAAAATTCGGCAAAAAACCTGTAACCTTGAGGATGTTCAATAGATTTATTACAATTTCAGATGACCCGAATGCAGTATCCTTTGCATTTATAAATATATATTTCAGCACATCAAAGAGGTCCTTATTTCTTTCTCCATCCTTTGTGAGCCTATCGGTAAATTCGGCAAAAAAACTTGCTGCACAAAAACTCTTTAAACTTTTTTCTATCCCCTTGTTAGATTCTATCAAATCTGCATTTTCAATCCTTGCCAAGGACTTATTCTGCTTTTTAAAATATTCAATCCTTATATGGTTAAAAGGCTCCAGTGTATTCATAAACCTTTTTTGGCTTTTACTGCCTCCCTTTGCTATGGCAGAGACCTTTCCGTTCATCAAGGTAAATAGCCGCACTATCTTATCCGATTCACCATAGGATATCTTTGTTAAAACCAGCGCCTCATCCTTTTGTAATCCCATATTCATTCATATAACATTTATTGTTCTGTTTTTCCATGAAGATTAAAAAATTCCTTTCCTTTGACAGGGGCTTTTGATATAAAAATCAGAAAGAAATTTAAACGGGGGCAATATGGAAAAGATTGGATTAATAGGTCTCGGAAATATGGGTGAGGCGATTTTAAAGGCACTTATTAGTTCCGGATACAAATCAGAAGACCTGTTTTTTTCTGAAATAAAACCGGAGCGTGCAGAATTTATAGCAAAAAGATTTAAAATAACACATGTAAATGACATAAAACAAATAGTAAACAAGGTAAAATATATCATAGTTGCCGTAAAACCCCAGGATGCAAAAAAAACCCTTGAAGATATGATACCTAATATTAATGAAGAAAATGTTATCATATCCATTATGGCAGGCGTATCCATTTCAAAGATACTCTCTTTTTCTTCTAAAGAATTCAAGGTTGTAAGGGCTATGCCCAATATCTGTGCAAAAGTAGGGCAATCAATAACAGCCATAACTTCGAACAAAAAGGTAGAAAAGCATGAACTAAAGGAGGTAAAAAAGATACTTTCCAGTATAGGCCATGTTGTAGAGATTAATGAAGGCCATATGGATGCAATGACAGCCTTATCTGGAAGCGGGCCTGCCTTTGTCCTTTTCTTTCTCGAGGCAATGATAGATGCTGGTGTTAAAATGGGCCTCGCAAGGGAAAAATCAAAAGAGATAGTAGTTCAGGTTTTAAAAGGCACCGTTGAGATGCTTGAAAAGGAAAATCTCCACCCCACCATGTTGAAAGAAATGGTTACATCCCCAGGAGGAACAACGATCTATGGACTTACATATCTTGAAGAAAAGGCATTTAAGGGTAATCTCATTAAGGCTATTGAAAGGGCAGCAAAAAGGGCTGGAGAGCTTTCAATATGACCATTGATGAATTCTACGGAAAAAGACAGCAAATGGTGGATACCCAGATTGTAAAAAGGGGTATCAAAGACAAAAGGGTTATAGAAGCCATGAGAAAGGTGCCAAGACATCTTTTTATTGACAATGCACTATGGCCCCAGGCATATGAAGACCATCCACTACCTATTGGAGAAAAACAAACCATATCCCAACCTTATATAGTAGCCCTTATGACAGAGGCTTTGGAATTAGAGGAAAACGATAAGGTTCTCGAGATAGGCACTGGTTCAGGATACCAAACCGCCATCCTTGCAGAACTTGCAGAACAAGTCTATTCTATAGAGAGACTGCCAAATATTGCAAAAAATGCCAGAAAGATTCTCGATAAATTAAATTATAAAAATGTAATGATTTCCATTAGAGATGGCACAGAGGGGTGGAGCGAATTCGCACCATTCGATGCCATTATCGTTACAGCCGCTGCACCCCATATACCGCGACCCCTTTTTGAACAGTTAAAAATAAAGGGTAGATTGGTAATCCCCATTGGTGGTGAATTTTCTCAAGATTTGATGGTCTATACAAAAACAGATAAAGAGGCTACAGATGTGGAGAATCTTGGTGGGTGTAGATTTGTAAAACTCATAGGGGCACACGGTTGGAAAGAATAAAAAAAACCGAAAAGGATTTGAGCTTTTTAGACGATGAATTTAAAGTGGAAAGACTTTACATGAAGGATCTTATGAAACTTCCTGTGCTTACCCATGAGGAAGAAAGACAACTCGCAGAAAAGGTTGCCGAGGGTGACATCCATGCAAAAAAAAGGATGGTAGAGGCAAATTTAAGGCTTGTTGTAAAGATTGCAAAAAGGTATGTAAACCAAGGTTTATCTACCCTTGATTTGATAGAAGAAGGTAACTTAGGTCTTATAAGGGCAGTGGAGAAATTTAATTTAAAAAAAGACTGTCGATTTTCCACATATGCCACCTGGTGGATAAAGCAGGCCATTGAAAGGGCAATAGCTAACCAGTCACGAACTATAAGATTACCCATACATTTAGCTACAAAGATATACAAGATTTCAAAACATATAAATGAATTTACAGAAACTCACGGTAGAGAGCCTACACCTGAAGAACTTGTTAGATTAACAGGTTTCCCAGAAGAATTAATAAAAAACTTCTATACATTTATGATAAAAACATGTTCCTTAGATTCAATAATAGATGAGGACGGAAAAATAACCATTGAAGATACACTTAAGGATTATTCTATTGAAGAACCCTTAGAGGTCTTAGAACATTCGAAAAGGGTAGAAGAGATTGCATCATGGATAGAGACACTCACGAGCGACGAAAAGAGGGTCATTGTTTTGAGATACGGTCTTGACGGTGGTGAACCGCAGACCCTTGAGGCAATAGGAAAACTCTTCGGCGTTACAAGGGAAAGGATAAGACAGATTGAACAAAAAAGTCTAAATAAACTCCGTAAAATTGTAAAGAGAAAAAACATTGGAAGAGACAACATATAAAAATACCTCCCATAAAAGTCCATCAAAGGATATAATCAAAAAGGGTTCAATAATCACTTTAATAACCATTATTAGTAGACCCTTAGGGTACATAAGGGAGGCGATACAGGCATATCTTTTCGGCGCCACAATACTTGTAGACGCCTTTGTAGTGGCTTTTAACTTCCCTGAACTCATCCAAACGCTTTTCTTTTCAGGTGCTACAAGTGCATTCCTCATTCCTGTATGTTCAAGATATGTAAAGGATGATGTCCAATTCTCAAGGGTTTATTCCATTTTTATAAACCTTGCCCTATTGATTACGGGCATTGTCTCAATAGGCTTATTTTTATTAAATACTCCCATAGTAAATATCATTGCCCCAGGCTTTACGCCTTATGGAAAGACCGTAACAAGACATCTCTTTTTGATTATGATCCCCGTTATTTTGTTGCATGCAGTGCTATCGGTTATGAAGGCGTTTTTAAATGCAAAGGAACACTTTGCATCACCTGAACTTTCAGGGATAATCTGGAATATTGTCTTTATTGCATCTGCCTTATTTCTTAGCAAAAGATACGGTATATACAGTCTTGCAATAGGTGTTACAATTGGGTCTATTGCCCAGATTATTATTCAGTGGCCATTTCTAAGAAGGTTAAACATAAGATATACAAGGGCAACCTCTTTTAATCATCCCTCTGTCCATGAGGCAAAAAGGCTTTTTACCGGTGCCCTCATTGCCACATCCATTGTGCCTATAAACAGTTTTATAGGCAGGATTATAGCCTCATATCTCCCCCATGGAGAGGTGGCGTCCCTTTCCTATGCATTCAGAATATTTATACTGCCCTTCAGTCTTTTTGCAGTTCCCATATATACGGTAGTTTTTTCTAAAATCTCAAAGCTTTATCATGAAAGGGATTTTACATCCATTAAATCCCACATAAGTAGTTCAATTGTGCTAATTACCATTACACTTATACCTTCAACAATCCTATTGTGCTCAATCGGTGATGTTGTTATTAAAATCCTATACGAAAGGGGCGCATTTACACAAAAAGAAACACTACTGACATACAAGGCGCTTTTCGGATATTCGATGGGGCTTTTATTCTATGCCCTCTCTATCAGTTTTGTGAGGATATTCAATGCCATGCACGATATGAAGACCCCTGCTGCTATTGGAATCACATCCATTATAATTAATGCAGGGTTTGCCATAATCCTTATGAACCCTTTAAAAAATCTTGGCATAGCCCTTGCCACATCTATAAGCTCTTTCTACAATTTTTCAATGCTTTTTTTCTTTTTAAAGAAAAGAATAAATTACAAACTTTCTCCATCTGTCATAAAAGATATAACCAAATCAATTGTAGCAGGCATTTTACTTGTTTTTATCATTTACATTCTAAAATTTTATTACTCCATTAACCCCTATTTTCTTATTTTACTTTGCTGCCTCTGTGTGATAGCTGTATATTTCATCTTTTTTAAAGATTACTATCTCCGTGTTTTTAGGGCAGAGATAAAACCCTAATGGGATGAGAGGCTTGCTGCTATAATTGCAGCGCCTATACCTGAACCGTCATGGGTAAGGCTGAGGTGGATTTTATCTGCCTGGTTGGGAAAAATTTCCTTCATCATAGTATCCATATTCTCTTTAAATCCTTTATATTTTTCAAACAACGAGCCATCAATTGCAATTACATGTTCTAATTTCAACTCCTTATCCATATGGGTTAAGACAGCGGCTATGGCGGCTGAGGCAATCCTTGCTGCCCTTTTTGATACGATTTGACCTATCTCTTTTAATAACCTTATATCTTTGTCTGAAATACCCTCAATTCCTGAATCATTGAATATGTTCTTGTCAGATGCAATTAGCGAAAGTTGCTCTGTGGTAAGACTGTAAGGTTTTAAAAAAATATCTTTTAATTCTTTAGAGCCTAAAAGACCTTTTTCAAATGCCTCTTTCATTATACGCCTTGCAATCTCACCTAAATACCTTCCTGAAACCATTTTCTCCATCCTCTGTCCACCTGGATTTTCTGAATCCTTATCGAGTTGTTCGTCGTATTTTGTCATTTTTATCTTATCAAACCCACCCCACTCTATGTTTATTATCATCTCCTCCGAATACCACATGCCTTTAAACTTTGTAATGCTTTCTAACCTTTCTGGATATGCGGCGTTTGTTCCTGTCCCCAGTATCACACCCATATCGCATAAAGGATTAATATAACTTTGTGTAACAAGGGTGCCCACTGTATCGTTTGCAAGGGCAACCAATTTTAGATTTTCAAGCCCCTTTCTTTTAAATGCCTTATCGAGAAGCGTAACTACATCATGGCCTTCAACACCTTTTACAGCAAATCCTTTAGTCCATGAGACAAGCACACCACTTAAAATGGATGTCTGTATAACGGGAAAAGAAAATGTAAAACCAACTTCTAAAAAAACATCTAATTTATGTTCCTTTAAAAAAGCAGATACACAATCTGCGATAAAATCAAAAAAAACATCTTCTGTTTTTGAGATTATTTCTTTTCCTAAAGAAAACCTCTTCATTCCTATTGTTTCTATTTTGCCTTGACCTAATAACCTTATAGCAAGTATTCTCATATTTGTGCCGCCCAGGTCAATGGCAAGAAAATCTCCTTTTTCATTACCCTTTGGTCTTCTCACAAAAGAAGGAAGCATCTTTAAAGAAGATTTTCTGCCTTTTAACCCGTTCTCCATTTCTATTTGAAAAGACCTCATCATCTCACAGGCATCTTTTCTTGTAAAATCGAACATATTTGCAATTTCTTTTAAAAATCCATCTATCATTTTGGGCTTATCCTTATTATTTTTGATGCTTTCTTTTCCTAAACCTTAAACGATTCTAACTTCATTGTTTCTGTCTTTCAATGTATATTCAAAAAGTTTATATGTTTTTTCAGAACAGGGTAAGGAATATGTTAAATTTTTAGACATTTCAAGGCCTTCGAATTCAACGGGTTTTGCGTTTTTGCCTTTTAATATTATTACTTTACCTCTGATTCTCAATAATCTCACAGCCTTTTCAAGTATTATCTCTGTTTTGCCAAAGGCCTTAACCCCTATGATATCAACGCTCATATTGTCTAAAAGTTCAATTCTTTTAAACAACGGGTAAAACCGGTTAAGTCTTAACAGCCTTTTAATATGTCTCTGAAAATGTATCTTTTTTGTGTTTTTTTCCACAGAAAAAACCTCAATGTCTCTATTTATGATGGCAATAGGAATTGAGAGGATGCCTGAGCCAGAACCCATATCCAAAAAAGAGGATCCTTTTTCAATTAGTTTATAAACAAAAAAAGAATCATAGAGAAGTTCTCTTATAATGGATGGAATATCCTTTTTGCCTGTGAGATTTATATGTTTATTCCATTTATCAAGCTCACTAATATACAGTGATAATTTTTTCAATTTACTTTGATCAACAAAGATTTCAAAATAATCGAGGCCTTTTTTTATTTCCTCTTCCAGCATCATTGATTAGATAAATCATAGCATATTTTTTTCTATTCTGTTATAATGGTTGCATGAAAAAAATCACCATCTTTTTTCTCGTATTATTAGTATCTATTTTTTCATCCTGTGCATCGCCACCTAAAAAAGTGGAAAAGCCTGCTGATCTATACGTAGAAGGCGTCAATTTGATGAAGGCAAAGAAATATGACAAGGCAATAGAAAAGTTTTCTCTAATAAGAGAGAACTTTCCCTTTGACCCCATATCCTTTGTCGCAACAGTGAAGCTTGGAGATGCATATTATGAGAAAAAGGATTATGTGCAGGCATCTACCATATACGAAGATTTTTTTAATGCCCATCCAGAAGATGAAAACATACCATATGTGTTAAAAAAATTAGGAGAATGCTACGAACGCCTTTCTTTATCATTTCATAGGGATCAGGCATATACATTAAAGGCAATAGAAAGATATACCTATCTTCTGAACCGTTACCCCACAAGCATTTATGCAAAAGAAGCGGATAAAAAAAGGGATGCCCTTATACAGAAGCTGGTGGATAGGGAAATTTATATAGGTGAATTCTATTACAAAACATTCCAGTATAATGCAGCCATAACAAGGCTCGAATATGTCCTTAAAAAATATCCCGATGCTAAGGGAATAGAGAAGGTTTTATACTATCTAACCCAATCCTATAAGGCAATGGGCAATCAGAATAAAGCAGATCAATACTATGGACAATTAAAATCACAATATCCGGATAGTAAATTTTTATTTACAGACATTAAAAGGCAGAGAAAAAGCCTAAAAGTGGCACAGGCAACCTCTCCAGGTCAAACATTGATGTCAAAAACTCCAAGAACAGATATTGAATTAAAACCACAAATACCAGTTGTTCAAAAAACCCAGGAAGAGGAAAAATTTAAATTTTTCGAAGAAAAAAAGCCCATAGATATAGTATCCGATTCTATGGAGGGAATGGAAAAGGAAAGATACGTAATTTTTAAAGGAAATGTGGTTGCAAGGCAGGGAGATTTGTTTATCTACTGTGATACTATAGAGGCCTATATGGATGAAAACACTAATGAAATAGAAAGGGCTCATGCAAAGGGTAATGTAAAAATAGTTAAAAGAGAACGCACATCCACATGCAAAGAGGCCATATTCGATAATAAAAAAGGTATAATAACCCTAAAGGGGGATGTAACGGTGTTTTCAGGCCAGGATAAATTAACAGGGGAAATTGTTACATATTATATCAATGAAGAAAAGGTCATAGTAGAGGCAGAAAAGGATAAAAAGGCAAAAATAAGAATAACACCTAAATAGGTCTATTGAATAATTTTTTTATAAAGAAGTTTATTTAGCGAGATTGTTGTCTGTAAAATGCCGCTTATTTCCAAAAAACAATCCTCAGGGGTTAAATTTTATATCCTGTAAAAAAGGTATCTGCTGATCCTTTATATATACCAGTGCCTGACAGGTTGCAATAAGGCCATCTTCATCTTTTACTGTTATATTATATGAAGCGGTCCTTCTCGTTCTGTTTATTTCTTTTGACTCTGCCCTAAGCATAGAGCCTTTCTTTGGTGGCTTCATATAGGTAATATTCATATTCAATGCCACGGCAATTCTATCATGACTGTTAGAGGAGATTTCAAATGCTTCGTCTATTAATGAAAAGATGGCACCTCCATGGGCAATACCGTAAAGGTTATCCTTTTCATCTGTGTATTTCATCTCGCATAGGGCATAACCTTCACTTACTTCTACAAGTTTTATACCCAGTAACCTTGCAAAGGGCTCTTCTTCCACCTTTTTGAAGTAGAGAGATCTTTTCTCGTTATCCATAGAAACAAACGAAAACCTTCTATAAAACCTTTTTCAGTAGTTCTTCAACACTTGATTTTGGCTGTGCACCTATGAGCCTATCCACAACCTCTCCTTTATTGAAAAGTATCAAGGTTGGAATGCCTCTTATCCCGTATTTTGCAGATGTCTGTGGATTTTCATCAACATTGAGTTTTAAAACTTTTACTTTACCTTCATATTGGGATGCAACTTCGTCAACTACAGGACCCATCATCTGGCAAGGTCCACACCATGATGCCCAGAAATCGACAAGCACAGGGGTACTGGATTCGAGTACTTCTGAAAGAAAATTTCCGTCATTTACTGCCTTGGCACTGCCCATAAAAACCTCCTTTTGATTAGATATTCATATTTTTAAGTATTTTTCTTTCCTTTGTCAACCATCTCGTTTTCTAAAAAAGTAAATTTTTTAATTTTTGTATTTTTAAAACTTTTGCTGCAAAATGGCGATTGAAGACACAAAATTTAAGATAGGATGTTTTATAAAGGCACCTATTTAAGGATTATCCTTTTAAACTTCCTTTTACCTACTTTTATGATAAGTTCATCTGAGATAGGCGTATCCTCTGATTTTACCTTTTCCCCATTTATCAAAACTGCACCTTGATTTATCATCCTCTTTCCCTCAGAAGTAGAAGAAACCATACCTGTAATTAGAAGTAATTTGGGGAGCCATTTCTCTATTTCATGTTTTTTTATCTCTATAGTCTCTATATCTTGGGGTATTTCTTTTTCTTTGAAGACCTTTTCAAAACTAATATGTGCTGCCTCTGCTGCCTCCTTGCTGTGGAATCTTGCGATAATCTCCTTTGCAAACCTCACCTTTGCATCTTTTGGATGAACAGTGCCGTTTCTTATACCTTCTTTCAATGAGTTAAGTTCTTCTATAGTTATATCACTCAACAGTTCGTAATATTTCAACATAAGTTCATCGGAAATTGACATCAGTTTACCGAACATAATATCTGGAGGCTCATCTATCCCTACATAATTACCATAGCTTTTACTCATCTTGTTTACCCCGTCAATACCCTCAAGTAATGGCACTGTCACTATTATCTGGGCTTCCTGTCCATACGCCCTCTGAAGGTCACGACCTACATAAAGATTAAATATCTGGTCATGGCCACCTAACTCTACATCAGCCCTTAACGCCACAGAATCATAACCCTGTACAAGGGGATATAAAAATTCGTGGATGCTTATGGGTATATTATTTTGAAAACGGTTCCTGAAATCCTCTCTTTCCATCATCCTTGCCACAGTGTATTTGGCGCAAAGCCTTATCATATCAGAGGCATTCATTGCCTCAAACCATTCACTGTTGAATCTTATCTCTGTCTTTTCAGGGTCCAGTATCTTAAAAACCTGTTTCTTATAAGTCTCTGCATTGGCAAGAAGTTCTTCCTTTGAAAGGGCTGGCCTTGTCTCAATCCTTCCTGTAGGGTCTCCTATCATACCTGTAAAATCACCTATTAAAAATATGGCAGTGTGTCCAAGCTCTTGAAACTGTTTTAATTTCTGCAAAACTACCGTATGTCCCAAATGTAAATCAGGGGCAGTAGGGTCTAAACCGAGTTTTACCCTAAGAGGCCTATTCTCTGCCTGTGCCTTCTTCAGTCTATCCCTCAACTCTTCTTCAGTAACCAGATCAACGGCGCCTCTTTTTATAATTTCGATTTGCCTTTCTATATCCATTGCTACTCCTTTTTAAATCTTCTCCCTTATGGTCTCTATTTCAAGGCATTTTTTAGTTCTACCATCTATTTTCACTATTACACCCTGGGCCTCAACATTTTCCTTTCCCACCTCATATTTTTGAGGCAACATGGTAATAAACTTCTCAAGCACTGCCCTTTTATCCATGCCTATAACTGAATCAATACTTCCTGTCATGCCTGCATCGGTTATGTAACCTGTGCCGTTGGGAAGTATCCTTTTATCCGATGTCTGGACATGGGTATGGGTTCCAATAACAGCAGATACCCTGCCATCAAGAAACCAGCCCATGGCAATCTTCTCTGATGTTGCCTCAGCATGAAAGTCCACAAAAACAGGAATAGTATTGTCAATACTTTTTAAAAAACCGTCAATAGCCCTGAAGGGGCATTCGAGGTGATTCATAAATACCCGGCCTTCTATGTTCACTATATATAAAGTTTTATTGTTCTTTTTCAACAAACAATAACCAAATCCAGGTGTCCCTTCGGGATAATTAAGGGGTCTTAAGACCCGTGTCTCACCCATTAAAAAAGGAATAATCTCCTTTTTTTTCCACACATGATTTCCAGTGGTGATGGTATCCACACCGTAAGATAAGACTTCCATTGCAGTCTTTGGGGTAATACCAATACCACCTGCGAGATTCTCACCATTTATAATAAAAAAATCAATATCAAAAGTTTTTGCAATCTTTTCTATTGCCTTTCTGCCTGGTTTTCCAATTACATCACCGAGAAACAAGACCTTAATCTCATTATCTTGCATATTCCACTGCCCTTGTTTCTCTTATTACCACTACCTTTATCTGACCAGGGTAGGACAAATCTGTTTCTATCTTTTTTGCAATATCCTTGGACAGCATAAAAATCTCTTCATCTGTAATCTTATCACTACTTACCACTATCCTGATTTCCCTGCCTGCCTGAATTGCATAAGACTTTTCTACTCCATGAAAACTATTGACAATGCGTTCTAACTCTTCAAGTCTTTTTACGTATGTCTCGAGCATCTCCCTTCTCGCACCTGGTCTTGCCCCGGATAGTGCATCTGCTGCCTGGACTATCACATCGAGAAGACTCTTTGCCTCCACATCTTCATGGTGTGCCATGATTGCATGGACAATCTCCTCGCTTTCACCGTATTTTTTTGCAAGGTCAGCACCTATAAAGGCATGAGAACCTTCTATTTCATGGTCTACTGCCTTTCCTATATCGTGGAGAAGGCCTGCCCTTTTTGCCATCTTAATGTTAATCCTTAATTCAGACGCAATAATACCACAGATAAATGCAACCTCAAGGGAATGCTGATAGACATTCTGGGCATAACTGCTTCTAAATTTCAGTCTGCCTATGAGTTTTACTATTTCAGGATGGACGTTATGGATGCCCAGGTCGAATACTGCCTGTTCCCCTGCCTCTTTAATTTTTACCTCCATCTCCTCTGCAACCTTTGAGACTATCTCTTCTATCCTTGCCGGATGGATCCTTCCGTCTGTTATCAATCTTTCAATGGCTATCCTTGCCACTTCCCTCCTTATGGGATTAAAACAGGAAAGTATAACTGCTTCAGGGGTATCATCAATTATTATGTCCACCCCTGTTGCTGCCTCGAGTGCCCTTATATTTCTTCCTTCCCTGCCTATTATTCGACCCTTCATCTCCTCGTTCGGAAGGGCAATGACGGAAACGGTATTTTCACCCACATATTCTCCGGCGTATCTCTGGATGGCAGTAGCTATGATCTCCTTTGCCTTTTTATCTGCATTCTCCCTGGCATCCTCCTCTATCTTCTTGCATATCTTAATCGCTTCGTACTTTGCCTCATCTTCCATCCTCTGCATAAGGATCTTTTTAGCCTCTTCAGAGGTTAAGCCTGATATCTTCTCGAGGGTTTCCCTTTCCTTTATGAGTAAACCGTCGAGTTCTTTTATTTTTGCGTCAAGGGTTGTCTGTTTGCCTATTAATTCCTTTTCTTTTTTCGAAATCTCGTCTTCCTTCTTTTCGAGAAGGTCTATCTTTTTGTCGATTGCTGCTTCTTTTTGGGCAAGTCTTTTCTCCGCATTCTGGAGTTCAATGCGTCTTGACTTAATTTCCTGTTCGAAATCGTTTTTTGCCTGGATTGCAATGTCTTTTGCCTGCACAGATGCCTCTCTGATTAAGACATCTGCCTCTTTCTTTGCATCTTCTAATATCTTTTTGCCTATCTTCTCGTATTCGCCAATTTTTCTTTTATGTGTGAATCTGGCGAGAAACAACCCGAGAAAGAAAACAACTATGAAAATTAATATGTATACAATTGTATTCAAAGTTCCCCCTTATATATGAAAGGGGTTTCATAGAGAGGAAAAGTATTTAAATTTTATGGAAAGGTATGTAAAACCTCCAGTTTTTAAAACTATTTATATTAAGTTTCAATTTCCTCTACTACTACCCCTTAAAAATAAAAAAACCCCGCAGATGCCGTGTAAACAGTATTTCTTGAACCTCAATTTAAAGTGGGCGTCTATTTACCGGATTAAGCTTCTCACCTATTATGTGAGCTTGCACACACCGATAATGGAAGACCCCCATAAAAGAGGTGTTGGCTCTAAGATTACCATTTATCACGAACATCGCAGGGAACTTCAATTTCTTCTACCTTTCTTAAAATTTTTAAAGCCATTCCTTCAAATCTTTCTGCCTGTTCCCTAAATTCAAGATATTCATCAGTCAATTCCATCATTGCCATAATCACTGCGTTCAATGTATTTATAATCCCGTAGTCCTTAATTACATAGTTTACCTTTTCATCAACAAATTTTGCTAATCTCTTAATCCTATCCTCGTCATCGCCTATAAATACAAACGGTTGGTTTAATATTGTAACCTCAACCCGTTTATCCATCTATTCCTAAAAATCAAGAGTCTCGAGTTTTTCCAGTATGCCCACAACCTTATCAAGAACAATCTTTCTTTCATTTGCAGTTTCTTCTATGCTTCTTTTCAGTTCCTGGTTCTCTTTCTCAAGCTTTTCTAATTTAATCGAAAGCTGTTCTTTCTCTTCTTTGTATGCCCTATAATTTTTAATGAGCATTTCAACCTTTTTTTCGAGCTCTTCTATTTTATTATCAGTAAATAACTCCATGACTATTAATTAATCCATTTTTTGTTGAAAAGTCAAGAACAAAAGGTATGCCTTAATAAAGGCATCTATGTCACCATTAAGCACTGCCTCTGCATTATGGACCTCGACTTTTGTTCTGTGGTCTTTAATGAGTTTATAGGGGTGGAGCACATAAGAACGGATCTGGCTCCCCCAGGCAATGTCCTTTTTTTCCTTATTCATGGCATTTAGTTTTTCTTCTTGTTTCTTTTTTTCCAGTTCATATAGCCTTGCCTTTAAAATTGACATGGCTATTGCCCTGTTTTTATGCTGAGACCTCTCGTTCTGACACTGGACTACAATACCCGTTGGAATATGGGTAATCCTTATGGCTGATTCTGTCCTATTCACATGCTGGCCACCAGGACCGCTTGCCCTGAATGTATCGATTTTTAAATCTTCTTCTTTAATGTCGATTATTATATTGTCAGGCACCTCTGGATAGGCATATACCGATGCAAAGGATGTGTGTCTTCTGTTATTGGCATCAAAGGGAGATATTCTTACAAGCCTATGTATACCTGATTCACACTTTAAATAACCATAGGCATATTTACCTTTTACGAGAAAAGTTACATTTTTAATACCTGCCTCTTCACCTGGCAGTATATCCACTATCTGTGTTTCAAACCCCTTACCTTCAGCCCATTTAAAATACATGCGAAGGAGCATCTCTGCCCAATCCTGTGCCTCTGTCCCTCCTGCCCCTGCGTTAATGTAAACTATGGCATTTTCAGAATCGTTTTCACCAGAAAGCATCCTTTCTATTTCATAACTATCTATAGACCTTTCTAACTCTTCTACCCTCTTTGCAAGTTCCCTTATATCATTGGGGTCCTCTGTTGTAGTTGCAATTTCCAGAAGTATCTCTATCTCCTCAAGCTCTATCTCCTTTTTATTCCATCTCTCTATCTCTTCATTTAAGGAAGACCTCTCTTTTAAAACGGTCTGAGCCTTTATCTGGTCATCCCAGAAAGATTCTTTAGAAATCTCTGAATCGAGTTCTGAAATTCTTTTCTTTATATGGGAAAGGTCAAAGATAACCTCTTAGAATGTCAATTCTTTCTTTAAGGACATCTACTTTTTGTTTTATCTCTTCTAACATGGATCACCCTATAGATATTATACCACTACTAACTATTTTCCCCTATTCTTTTTGCCACTTCCTCACCGAATTTAGAACATCTAACAGGATTAACACCTGACATATTTCTTGCCAGGTCATAGGTCACAATTTTTGATTGAATCGTCTTTTCAACTGCGTCTTCTATTAGCACTGCCACCTTGTCATGGCCTAAATGTCTAAACATCAATGCGCCTGAAAGTATAAAGGATGTAGGATTTATCATATCCTTTCCTGCATATTTAGGTGCGCTTCCGTGGGTAGGCTCGAATATTGCAACATCATCCCCTATGTTTGCCCCTGGGGCCACTCCGAGTCCACCTATTAATCCTGCGCAGGCATCGGAGAGATAATCACCATTCAGATTAGGACAAAGGAGTATATCGTAATCCTGGGGTTTTAAAATAATCTGCATGAACATGTTGTCTGCAATCCTGTCGTTTATAACAATTCGTTCATCCAATACATCATCCTTTAATCTATCTTCCTCAAGTCTTAAGTATTTTGGAAACTCTTTTGCCGTATCTATTGCCCACTGCCTGAAGGCACCTTCTGTAAATTTCATAATATTGCCCTTATGCACAATTGTTATGATTTTTCTCTTATTCTTAATTGCATAGTCTATAACCCATCTTGTAAACCTCTGGGTTCCCCTTTTGCTTATGGGTTTTATCCCTATCCCCGAATCATCAGATATTTGAATGCCCGACTTTTCTTTTATAAAATCAATGACTTCTTTTGCCTCTTTGGTGCCTTCTTTCCATTCAATGCCTTTATAAATGTCTTCTGTATTCTCCCTGAAAATAATTATATCTATTGATTCTGGAGATTTAAGGGGACTTGGTAGCCCTGAAAAATATCTTATTGGTCTCATACACACGTATAGGTCAAAAACCTGTCTTAAATATACGTTTACACTTCTAAATCCTCCGCCCACAGGGGTCGTAAGTGGCCCTTTTATAGCACATTTTTTATTTTTTACAGTTTCTAATGTTTGCTTAGGAAGGAGTTGCCCTTCTTTATCAAGGGCCTTCTGGCCTGCTATTAGGTTGATCCATTTTATGGATTTTTCTCCTCCGTATGCCTTTAAAATAGCCTCTTCAAAAATACCCTTTGATGCCCTCCATATATCCTCTCCGGCACCATCTCCTTCAATGTATACGATTTCTATTGTATCCATCAGATATTAAATCTCCCGTATTTTTTAATGTATTTATCAAGACCTTCCTCTTTTAAAATATCCATCATTATTTTGGGTAAAGGTGAAAACCTCTTTTCTGTTTTTTTGGTGACATTCAATAAAATACCTTCGTCTACCCTGATTTCAACTATATCGCCTTCCTGGGCATCATCTACATCGCATATTATGGCTGCAAGACCAACGTTTATTGCATTTCTATAGAATATCCTTGCAAAAGATTTTGCCACGATTGCGTCAATCCCTGCCATCTTTATTATAAGGGGTGCATGCTCCCTACTTGAACCTAATCCGAAATTACTCCCTCCTACAATTATATCTCCTTTAGAAATCCTTTTATAGAATCCAGGTGCAATATCATCAAATACGTGTTTTTTAAGTTCATCGAGATTTGATCTTAAATGGTAAAACCTTCCCGGTATTATATGGTCTGTAGAGATATCATCACCAAAACGCCATACCTTTCCTTTGATAATCATCTAAAGAACCTCCCTAGGGTCTGTAAGTTTTCCTGTTAATGCAGTGGCTGCCGCTGTGGCAGGTGAAGCAAGGATAATATTAGAATTCGGATTCCCCATCCTCCCTAAAAAATTTCTATTTGATGTAGAAACGCATGTCTCGTTGTTTCCCAGTACACCGAGATGTAAACCTATGCAAGGACCACATCCAGGAGGTATTATTGTAGCACCTGCTTCAAAAAGGGTTTCTAATATGCCTTCCTTTAACGCATCCCCAAATATCTTTCGTGATGCAGGACATACGATAAGTCTTATGTCTTTATGTATTTTTCTGCCTTTTAAGATTGAAGCGGCAATGCGTAAATCATTGATGCGACCATTTGTGCATGAACCTATAAATACTTGATTTATTTCAATGTTTTTTGTTTCATCATCTTCAAGGGTTTTTACATTATCCACCTGATGGGGAAGACTTATGCAAGGGGTAAGCCTGTCTAAGTCTATATCAAAGGTTTTTTCATAATTTGCCGTATCATCTGGTTTTATCTCTGTAAACGATTTTTCCCTTCCCTTTTCTTTAAGAAATTTAAGGGTCATCTCATCCGAGGGAAATAGTCCGCATTTTGCCCCTGCCTCAACAGCCATGTTGGCTATAGTCATTCTATCTTCCACATCTATCTTAGCTACTGCTTCACCTAAAAACTCCATGGACTTATAAGTGGCACCATCGGCACCTAACATGCCTATTATCTTTAAGATTAAATCCTTTGATGTAACCCCGGGAGAAAATCTACCGTAAATGTTGAATCGGAAAGATTCAGGAACCCTCATCCAGGTCATACCGAGCCCCATGGCCACAGCTATATCCGTTGAGCCCATACCTGTTGAGAAGGCACACAGGGCACCACCTGTGCAGGTATGAGAATCTGCCCCTACAAGAACTTCAGAAGGACACAGTATCTGCTCTGATATGATCTGGTGGCATATACCTTCACCCACATCGAATACATTTGCACCGTATTTTTTTGCAAACTCTTTAATAAAAATATGGTCATTAGAGAGTTCCATCCTCGGGCTTGGCGATGCATGGTCAATAAAGAAATTTACCCTTGATCCATCGAATAGTTTTTTAAAACCCATTTCAGAAAACTGTCTGATTGCAAGGGGTGCTGTTCCATCCTGCAGCAAAACCCTATCTATATTAACCAGAACGTATTCACCTTGTGAAATATCTTTTTTTGTATTTATGGTTAAAATTTTCTCCGCTAAAGTCTTACCCACTTAAATTAGCCCTCCTCTGCCTTTGTTAAGTCTTCAAATTTTATATCAAGACCTAATACACCAACTATATCTCCGTATTCATCCCTTATGGGGCCTGAAACTGTAACACATAAGGCACCTGTAATCCTCGATGAATACAGATCTGTAACATAAATTTTACCCGTCTTCATGGGGGTTATAAACCAATCCCTATCTGAGAAATCGTCGTGTAGGCCTATTTTATAATATTTTGCCCTATCCACAACCTGCGTTATATTTTTTGTAATCTTTATACCTTCACTGTTTACAATATATGCAAATTGGATGAAAGGATACTTCTCTACAATGCCCTTCAATACCTCTTCTTGTTGCTCTGGAATCATTGTTCTTACCTTGGGCTCTTCGATATATTTTTCAATGAGATGTGCTGCCATATCGTATGCCCTTTTCTTGATAAGTTCAAATTCAGATACAAAAATTTCGGGTATATATAGTCTGGTTAAGTGTTCCATTTCCTCTTCTGAAATGCATGTCACCCTTCCCTCATCATATTGTTTGAGAATCCATTTATTTATCTTTGCTACACCTGGATGGGTCTTCTGAATTCTGTCACTACCTGTCAATGCAAAATACGAGTTTATCCAGTGGGCAATGCCGGCAAGACCCGATTTATCTGTAATGTTAACGGCAATGGGTCTATTTAAAATCTTATTCGTATCAAAGGGAATGTATATCTCTTCATTTTTTGCCAATCCGTCTATATGAATACCTGCAGATGTGGCATTAAAATCAGAACCAATAAAGGGCTGCTGTTTGGGTATGGGGTGTCCGATTTCCTTTTCAAAATAGTTTCTTATATAGGTAATTACCTGTGTCTGAACACCATTGTCTCCCCCTGTAAGGGAAATGTACTCCATTATAAGGCTTTCAATAGGTGCATTGCCGGTTCTTTCCCCAATGCCAAGGAGTGTCCCGTTTACATAAGCACAACCGTATAGCCAGGCACTTACGCTATTTATTATGACCTTATTAAAATCGTTATGTCCATGCCATTCAAGATATTCTGAAGGCACACCAGCATCATCTATCATTGCCCTTATTATTTTCCCTACAGAACGAGGAAGTGCTGCGCCTGGGTATGTAATACCCAATCCCAGGGTATCACAAAGCCTGATCTTAACGGGCAGCTTTGCCTCATAGGACAACTCCATTAATGCCTGGGCAAAAGGCACGCAGAATCCATAAATATCTGCCCTTGTAATATCTTCAAAATGGCATCTTGGTATGATACCGTTTTCCAATGTCTTTTCCACTATTTTCAAATACTCTTTAAAAACCTGAGAACGCGTCTTTTTCAACTTCAAAAATATATGATAATCCGATGCACTGGTAAGGATCCCTGTCTCTTTTAACCCAAACTCCTTAACAAGTTCCAAGTCATCCTTATTTGCCCTTATCCAGCCTGTTATTTCCGGATATTTATAACCCTTTTCAAGACATCTTGTAAGGGCTTCTTTATCCTTATCTGTATACAGAAAAAATTCGCACTGTCTTATTACACCGTTTGGCCCACCAAGCTGATGGATGAGTTCAAAAAGGTCTTCTATCTGCTTGACCGTAAATGGAGGTCTTGACTGTTGACCATCCCTGAATGTGGTATCTGTTATGTATATATCTTCCGGTGGGTCAATAAGTTCAATTTTATTGTCGAATTTTATCTTGCAAACCTCTGTAAAAGGGAATATATCCTTAAATAACTGAGGCTCTTCTACATCTATAAGGGGATATTTTTTTTGCTTCATCTCGTTTTTGAATATAAAACCCTTTTTCTTTTTCATAATTCACCCTCCTAAAATGTAATCTTCAAAACCTTTAGAATTAACTAAAAACCTGTTTTAACAATGACGATAACACTACTGCTTCTCATAAATAACCCTTATCTTTAACTCACTTAACTGTTTCTGACTAACCCTTGAAGGCGCATCAGTTAAAAGACATACACCTTTTTGCGTTTTTGGAAACGGTATAACATCCCTTATGCTATCGGAGCCTATAAGCATCATAAGAATCCTGTCAAATCCAAATGCAATACCTCCGTGTGGAGGGGCACCCATCTCAAGGGCTTCAAGAAGAAAACCAAACTTCTCTTGTGCCTCCTCTTCTTTTATGTTCAAAAGCTTAAACATCTCCATTTGTTCGTCTTTTTTATGTATCCTTATACTTCCACCACCTATTTCAACGCCGTTTAAAACAAGGTCATAGGCCTTTGATTTTAATGTTTCATAATCCCCATCAAATTGTTTTATATTTGTCTTCGATGCAGTAAATGGATGATGGCATGCCACATATCTTTTCTGCTCTTCACTGTATTCGAAAAGTGGGAAATCAGTGACCCATAGAAATTTAAATTGATTTTTATCTATAAGGTCAAATCTCTCACCTAAATATAATCTGAACCTGCCCATGAGTTCATTTACCTTTTTCCTGTTTCCAGTCATCATAAAAATCACATCATCCTCTTTTACATCAAGCCTTTCGATTATGGCCAGCTTTTCATCTTCTTTGAAATACTTTACAACAGGTGATTGGAGCCCGTCTTTGTCTTTTCTTATCCAGATGAGTCCTTCTGACCCTATCTGTTTTGCCACATCCACCGATGTATCCAGATCTTTTCTTGAAAGATTTTTACCCTTTAGAACTATTGACTTTACTACACCTTTTTTTTCAATGGCCTTTTTTATCACCCCGAAATCTGTATTTTTGAATATGTCTGTAATGTCAATAATTGGCAGACTAAATCTCAAATCAGGCTTATCCGTTCCATAGGTCTCAATTGCTTCATCGTATGTCATTCTTATAAAAGACCCATTAAAGGTATCGCCTTTAACTGTCCTATAAATCTCTTTTATTAGACCTTCTGAAACTTCTATTACATCTTCCACATCTACAAAACTCATCTCCATATCAATTTGTGTAAATTCAGGTTGTCTGTCTGCCCTTAGATCTTCGTCTCTGAAGCAACGGACTATCTGAAAGTATCTATCAAAACCCCCTATCATTAAAATCTGCTTGAATAATTGAGGTGATTGGGGTAAAGCGTAAAATGCGCCAGGGTTTATCCTGCTGGGCACAATGAAATCCCTTGCACCTTCAGGCGTGCTCTTTGTAAGCATGGGGGTCTCAAATTCGTAAAATCCCTGTGACACGAGATAGTCCCTTACTGCTTTATAAACCTTACTCCTCGTTATAAAAATCTTTTGCACAGAAGGTCTTCTCATATCGAGATATCTATATTTCAATTTTATGGTCTCATTGGGCTCATCTTCATCATCAAGCTGAAAGGGTAATGCCTTTGAAATATTTAAAATCACAAGGTCTTTAACAAGAACTTCCACCAATCCAGTAGGTATATTCTCGTTTTCTGTGCCTACAGGTCTTTTTTCTACCCTGCCCTTTACCTGGATTACATATTCCTGTTTTATATCCCCTGCCATTTCATGGGCATCCTTAGATATATCAGGAGAAAACACAATCTGCACAACCCCTGTGATATCCCTTAAGTCTATAAAAACAAGCCCTCCATGGTCTCTTCTTCTAAAGACCCAGCCGGCAAGGAGCACATCTTTACCTACATCTTCTAAACCAATATAACCACAATATTTATCCCTCAATGTCTTCCTCCCTTAAAAAGTCACTAATTATATATGCTTAGGTGATATTAAGTCAAGAAATAACAAATTTCCTGCCACTATTGACACAAAGGGACTCGTGTCTTAATTTTTATAAAAATTCTTTTACTTCACAAATAGTTCAAGGAGTAGATTATGGAAAAATACGAATTTAAAACAGAGGTAAAACAACTACTCGATCTAATGGTTCATTCACTGTATTTCCATAAAGAGGTGTTTTTAAGAGAACTCATTTCAAATGCATCAGATGCCATTGACAGGGCACGATACGAATCCCTCACTAACAGTGCAATCCTTGAAGATGACGGCAGCTGGAAAATAAAGATATATGCTGACAAAGAAAAAGGGATACTCACAGTAAGTGACAATGGTATTGGCATGACAAAGGAAGAAATAATAGAGGCACTGGGTACCATTGCCCATTCTGGAACAAAAGAATTTATCATGGCCCTTAAGAGTAAAGACATTAAAGATAACCCTGAACTAATAGGCCAGTTCGGTGTGGGTTTCTATTCATCCTTCATGGTTGCCGATAAGATAACGGTTTTATCGAGAAAGGCAGGACAGAAAGACAAAAGGGGTGTAAAATGGGAATCTACAGGTGATGGCACATTCAATATAGAAGAGATAGACAAACCACAAAAAGGCACAGATGTGATTCTGCATCTCAAGGACGAAGAAAAAAAGTATCTTAATGAATGGGAGATTAGAAGTATTGTAAAAAGATATTCAGATTTTATAGAACACCCCATAGTAATGGAGGTGGAAAAGGAAAAGGAAAGTGAACTCGAAAAAGGAAAAAAATTCAAGGTAAAAGAAGAGGAGACCTTAAATTCGAGAAAGGCTATCTGGCTTAAAGACAAATCTGAAATAACACAAGAAGAATACAATGAGTTTTATAGACACATCTCCCATGATTTCAAAGACCCTCTAAAGGTCATCCATTATAAGGCAGAGGGAACTTCAGAATTTACTGCCCTTCTGTATATACCTTCTAAAGCTCCCTTCAATATCCTCTTTAAGGATTTTAAAGTTGGGCCTATGCTTTATGTCAAGAGGGTTCAAATTATGGAACATTGCGAAGACTTAATAATGCCTTATTTTCGATTTATAAGGGGTGTTGTAGATTCATCGGATTTGCCCTTGAATGTTTCTCGTGAAATACTTCAAAATAACAGGCAGGTAGAAATTATAAAGAACAACGTTACAAAAAAGGTGCTCGATACACTGGAAGAGATGAAAAATGAGGAATACGAAAAATACCTTAATTTTTATAAAGAATTTGGAAAAATACTTAAAGAGGGGTTACATTATGATTTCTCAAGAAAAGAGCAGATAGCTGATTTACTGCTTTTTAACTCAACAAAGAGTGCTGAAGGAAAATTAAGGACTCTAAACGATTATGTAAACTCCATGAAAGAGGACCAGAAAGAAATATACTATATCCATGCCCAATCATTAGAAGAGGCATTGATGTCTCCATATCTTGAGGCATTTAAAGAAAAGGATTACGAAGTTCTTATATTTAGCGATGAGATAGATGGATTTGTTCTAAGCGGATTTGAATATAAGGGCAAAAGGTTGAAGTCTGTAACAAGCGGGGACATAGATATAGATGCAGAAAAAAAGGAAAAGAAGGAAAAGGCGAAAAAAGAATATGGAAAACTTGTCGAATTAATAAAAGATAGATTAAAGGATAACATTAAAGATGTTAGATTTTCTGGCAGACTTAAAGATTCACCGTGCTGCCTTGTAGCCGATGAAGGAGATATGGATCCACAGATAGAAAAGATGCTTAAGGCAATGGGTCAGGAAGTGCCCCAACAGAAAAAAATACTCGAGCTTAATCCTGAACACCCACTCTTTGCATCTTTAAATGAGTTATTTGAAAAAGATAAAGAGCATCCTATGCTAAATGAATATATAGACCTTCTCTATGACCAGGCACTAATACTTGAAGGTTCAAAACCAAAAGACCCTGCAAAATTTACTCAAACCATATCAAAAATTATGTCGGAGGTGATTAAAAAATAATAATCGTAAAGTCTAATTTTTATAAAAAAATGATTCAATTATCCAGCCTGTCCTGGAAAAAAATTGTCTTAATTTATACTTTTTTCTCATGTTATCTATTATGTTTCTGCCAGATAACCTCTCGTATGTCTTTAAAAACAAAATCTTTTCCTTTATATCGATTTTAATATAATCTTTTTTTTCCATCTTCTCTGTATATCTATTTAATCTCCAAAACATATTCTCCATATCTTTCTTTGAAATTATTTTTCTTCGGGCGCCGTCAAAATCTAAAAGTATTAAGGGTGGTAATTTATCTTTTTCATTTATACTATGTTTAACGAGGATATTATCAAGGTGTAGATCTGGATGATATATATGTGCCATTTCAAGACTCCAAAATAATTCGGCAACTTTTTTCGCCATTCTTAGTCTTTTTTTTCTGTCTATGCCAGTGAAATATTCTAAAAGATTTTCCGTGTCATCTTCAAAAAAGGTAATTAAATAGAGTTTTTTAAATAGTGAAATCTTTTTCTCGATTACACATAACGGCTCAACAGCAGAAATATTAGATGCACGTAAATATGTAAGTATCTCCATTTCATTGATTGCCCTTTTTGCACTTATAAACCTATCCCTTGTGATACCCCTTAATATGCCACCATGTAGATATTGCCTGCATGCCATTTTTCTTTGATTTAAAAAAAATACTTTTATACCACCCCTGCCTTTTTTTGAAAGAAATTTGGCGTTTTCAATCCCTTTTATTATTTTATCTATGTCCTCTTTTTCACCTTTAAAATAAATTCTGTAATCTTTTGAATCAATTCCTTTTATTATTGCCACAAAGCCCTACTTATTTTTAGTTTTTTGCCTTCATCTCAATTTCTTCTTCAGCCTCTTTTTCCATCTTCAAAAGCCTTGTATAGTAATCAGGTATCTCTTCAAGATGGTCTGTGGCTATCTCAAGGGCAGTCATTTTGTCCTTTGTATGTTCAAGTTCTACTTTGATGCCCATTATAAGTTGTTGTAAGTCATATTTTGTAATAGCCTTTCCATCTGCCCTTCCACCTTTTAGCTTGCCTTTAAATTTTTTTATATCGATGTTGTATGCACTTTTTATTGCCTTTCTGTATTCTTCAAACTTTGTCGGGTCCTCCTTTACTGCTAAAACCTGTATGGTAAAAAAGCATATAGATATTGTTATCAATGTAAAGAACATTAAAAATCTTTTCACAATAAATACCCCCTCATTCGTTAATTTTTTATTTTTTATGTTAAAGACACAATTAAAAATATTACCTAACTCTAACCACGTTTTCAGATACCCATCCTTCCTTATCTCCATATAAAAGAAATTTATACCATTTGTTACCGTTTTTGTCCCATCTTTCCTCAATGACCTTCACAACCTCGCCTTCAAATATCACGCCTATCCTCGGGGATAGGATATCAGGTCCGTTTCTAATATTTGCCCCCTTCGCTATAACAATTACCTCTTTTTGAGGCTCCTGCTTTATTTCAATATTTTCCTTTTTTTGTTTCTGTGTCGTAGCTTGAGGTTCCTGCTGGATTTCCGATACTTTTTTTGGTGGCTCCATGTTTACTGCAGCAACTGGGGTCTTATCTTTACTGGGGATAGCAAAAAAATAGTGATAACCTGAAGCGCCAACTATAATAAAAAAAACAAACAGCAATATTATAAAAAAAGGTCTAACCTGATGAACCGTCTCCCTGTTTCCTTGATAGGCATCCGATTTTGTCTTAAATGGCCCTTGGGTATATTCTCTGTATTCTTGTTTTTCAACGGTTTTAGGCTTTTGAAATCCAGTAGTTCTACTATCTTCTTTCTTTATATAAGGTAGGCTTTCACCTCCACCGGACATGATATTTAAAGCCCTTGCCACTTCTTTAAAACCTATCATCCTTGCATGGTCAGCATATCCTATCAATAAAGATAGGTCTGCCAAAGCTATAATTGTCCTTGGACAACCCTTTGCATATCTATGTATCATCTCAAATGCATCATCTGAGAAGATAGATCTTTTGTCATCAAGGCCTGCCATTTTAAGTCTGTATTTTATCATCTCCCTTGTCTCTTCCAGTCTTAACGGCACAAAGTAATAGCGGATAGGAAGCCTCTGCCAGAACTCAGGCATCCTCTTCATCTCTTCCCATAAAGTTTTTTGACCGGAAAAGATGAAAGTATGAAGATAATCATTATCATAATTAAGGTTTATAAGCACCCTTAACTCCTGAAGAACATCATAATTGCCGCACAACATCTGTCCTTCATCCACAATAATTATGGCCTTACCACCTTGTTTTTTAATCTCAATGAGCGCATCTTTGAGCATAATAATGTCTTTTAGTTTGTCTTGGTTAGGAGTTGAACCTGATATAGAACCTGCAATATATGATATCATCTGTCTCGAATCTAAAGTGGGATGGTCTACGAAAGCATACCTAAAGGCCTTTCCATACTTTTTTTTCATTTCTTCTATAAGCTTTAGAAGAATAGTTGTTTTTCCCAACCCTGCATCTTCAGATACGATAAGAGCACCGCCCTTTTGGGTATTTACAGCGTATTTTAATCTTTCCAAGCATTCAAAATATTGACCAGCCATGAACATCATCTGGCTATCAGGTGCCAGAAGAAAGGGATGTCTTTGAAGGCCCCAATATTCTATATACGGTTCATTCATGGTTTGCACTGTTTGCACGGTGAATAGCCAATCCTGATTGCATCCATTCTATTTCTAAATATAATCCTATTTTTTTCAGAAATCTTTTTTGCTAAAGGACATGTAGGTCTGTGCAATACATACGTTCTTTTATTCCCAATATACGTAGTCTCAGTATCTTTTTTTTTTCCTGCCATAAGCCCCTTTCTTCATCCATTGCCTTTTTCTGGTAAGTAAGGAGCATGTCCTTGTATTTTATGTTTGGAGGCTTAATCAATGCCTTTGCATAACCTAACTTTACTAATTCTCCATTGACAAAAGTATTTTTAACAAATACATACGCAAGGAGTCTTCCATGCTGATCTTTCTTTTCAACATCAAATTCAAGTCTTACTTTTTTTAGAAAGACAAGTTTTTTATTATACCTTGCAGCTTCTTTTGCATAAAACTCACTACCACCGTTTTTTACATACAATTCAGGGGCATCTATACCTATATATCTTACGATTTCTCCTGTTTCTAATTGAATTGTATCGCCATCAATTACTTTTGTTACAACATATTCCTTGGCGTATAAATGTGAATACGAAAAAAACAGAAAAAAAGTTAAAATCCAGAAAAATATTCTTTTCATCTAATCATTAACTATTAAATGTTTTTTCTTATGAATGTGAATACAATAAACTATAAACAAAATTTCATTTTGAAGATTTGGTTTGAATAATATACAAGACACTGATGACAAAATGGGCACCTGCGATACTATAAAATGCCTCCTTGTTTAACAATCAATAGTAATAAATTACATTATGCAATGTTGTTAATCAACAAAATTTCCTGAAACAATAAAAAAAGTGGGATGTACTTATCATACATCCCACCTAAAGTTACTATACACTACTTATTATTTTTTTACTGGCTCAAAGGCAAAAAATACTCTATCTGCCATAACTGTGCCAGCCTTGCCTTTCTCAATGGGTATTGAAGGCACTGGAAATACAGCAAGCTGTACCTCATCACCTCTTTTTAATACACCTGCAGGGCAATTTACTATTCTACTCAATAACCTCCTTACAGGGGGAACGCCTAAATCAATAACCGCATGTATAAGGGGTGATTCAAACCCAAGGGGCACACCCTTTACCTCTTCCGAGAATACAATAATCTTTCCCTTTGTCGGCAAATCGATATATTCGAGGTTTTCTGAATAGCATTCAGGACATATAACCCTCGGTGGATATGCCACAAAGCCGCAGTCTTTGCATTTTGTAGTTGTAAATCTACCTTGCTTTAAATTCTCATAGAACTGCCAGATTCTGTTAAATTCCTTTGCCTCTAAGGGCCACATATCCATTGTGACCGGATATAAATCTTCAAGTATGGGTATTCCTACTACAGCCATATTTCCCTCCTTATTTTACTGGTTCTCTACCATAGATCAAGATGGTGTGTTCTGCATTGGCGCCACTTAGATTGTGCGTAAGTCCTATATCAGCATCTTTTACCTGATGACGTGCCCTTCCCTGGAGTTGTTTTAAAATCTCTATTGCCTGTCTTATACCTGTTGCACCAAAAGGGTGACCAACTGCAAGGAGACCACCGTCAGTATTAACCGGGACTTTACCGCCTATCTCTATTTGTTTTGAAGCGCAAAATTCTCCACCCTCGCCTTTCTTGCAAAAACCAAGCTCCTCAACCTCTATAACCTCTGAGATGGAAAAGCAGTCATGGGTTTGGGCAACTTTAATATCATTGGGTGTTACCTTTGCCCTTTCATATGCCTTCTGTGCTGCTATACGCGTATGTTTCCAGTCAGCAAGGTGTTCACCTGGGAAATTTGCAGATACACTATTTAGACAGACCTGGGCAGTTCCCCTGATATACACAAGAGGCCTGTCAGTAAATTTTCTTGCAATCTCATCTGTTGTAATGATGCATGCTGCTGCTCCGTCTGTAATGGGACAGCAATCATAAAGTGTAAGAGGTGGAACCACAATAGGTGCATTCATGGCCTCTTCAAGGGTCAATTTCTTCTGCATCTGTGCCACTGGGTTATCTGCAGCATAGTTGTAATTGGCAACTGATACTGCTGCAAGGTGTTCTTTTTTTGTGCCATAGTGGAGCATATGTTCCTGGGCAGTAAGTGCAAAAAATGGTGGTGGTAACCCCATTCCCTGTGCACCATCCCAGTCATGGTCAACAGAAGCAAGTTCGCTGTAGAATACCTCCCATTTCTGCGGGGTATAAAGCTTTTCACCACCGGCAACCATTACAATATCAGCTGCTCCTGCCTCAACAAGCCCCTTTGCAAGAATAATACCTGTAGAGCCACCTGCACAGAGTGTATCACACCTTGTGCAAATGGAAGTAGGTTTTAGACCACATCTTTCTGCTACAACAGGTGCTGTATTTACCTGAAACGAACATCTGCCAGCGTATGATGTTGCTACTATCAGACCGTCTATATCCTTTGGTTTTAATGTAGGGATGTCATCGAGACATGCCTTTGCAGCCTCCTGAAAGAGGTCAACAATGTGTGCCTCTCTTACACCCCATTTGCACTGGCCGCCTGCCAATATCACAGCTTTTCGAGACATACAATCCTCCTTTTAAAATTAAATTCAACTTTCAGCTATGTTTATACTTCATTTTAATACATTAACTATCTACCTTTAAAAACAGGTTTTCTCTTTTCTACAAAGGCATTTATGCCTTCTCTCCCGTCTTCTGATGTAAATGCAATGGCAAAGGAATCCATTTCCAAAGTTAAGCCTGATGGAAGATCCATATTTAAACCATTGTCAACACATCTTTTTATAAGACCTAAGGCAGCCCTTGGCTTAGCAGCAAGTTTCTTTGCCAAGGTTATTGCCTCTTCCATAAGTTTTTCCTTTGGAACGACCTTATTTACAAGGCCAATTCTATATGCCTCCTGTGCATTTATGGTATCTCCTGTGAAAAGCATCTCTTTTGCCTTGGTTACACCTATTAATCTTGGTAGTCTCTGCGTTGCCCCTGAACCCGGCATGATGCCGAGATTTATCTCTGGAAGGCCTATAACTGCATCTTCAGACGCAATCCTTAAATCACAGCAAAGGGCAACTTCACATCCACCACCTAATGCAAGTCCAAAGATTGCTGCAATAGTCGGTTTTTCTATACCTGTGAGTTTATCAAATGCCTTCCTCGGCGCACTCCAGAGAAAATCAAGGGTCTCAACGGCACTCTTTCCCATCACATCCTTCACATCTAATCCTGCTGCGAAGGCCTTTTCGCCATTTCCAGTTATTATGATTGCACCTATACTTTCATCTTTCTCGAGCTCGCAAATGGCATCGTAAATCTCTAAATATGATTTTACACTTAGCGGGTTCACAGGCGGTCTATTCAGTTTTATAATACCTACAGGTGCATCTTTTTCTAAAATTATTGTCTCGTAGCCCATCTGAGCCTCCTGTATTTTCTACTTACTGTAATCGTACCAGCCCTTGCCTGTTTTTCTGCCGAGCAGACCAGCCTTTACCATATTTTTAATGGTAACAGGTGGATCCCATTTCAATTCCTTTGGTAGCTCTTTATAAAAATAATCCATTACATGATAGTTTATGTCCAATCCTGTGAGGTCCATAAGTTCAAAGGGGCCCATAGGATAATTAAGACCTAATTTTGCTGCCTTATCTATGTCTTCCTTTGATGCAATGCCGTATTCATAAAGTTTTATGGCCTCTATCGCACTTGCAATCATAAGCCTGTTTACAAGAAAACCAGGGACATCAGCCTTTACCTCAACAGGTTCTTTACCGAATTTTTTTGATAATTCTATTGTTGTTGCCACTGTCTCATCACTTGTTTTAATACCCCTTATAACCTCTACAAGCTTCATAAGGGGAACAGGGTTAAAAAAGTGCATACCTACAACCTTATCAGGTCTATTAGTTGCCGTTGCAATCTCAGTTAAAGACATGGAAGATGTGTTTGAGGAAAGAATAACATCTTTTCTTGTAATCTCATCGAGCTCTGCAAACACCTTTTTCTTTACATCCATAACTTCAATAACCACTTCTATCACAAAATCAGCATCCTTCAATGACCCCATATCTGTAGTGCCTTTAATCCTGCCCATAATTTCACTTTTCTGCTCCGGTGTCATCTTACCCTTTTCAACACTCTTTGAAAGAAACTTATCGATATTTTTTAATCCACCCTCAACAAATCTGTCCTCAATATCCCTCATAATCACATTATAACCTGCCATTGCTGCCACCTGGGCAATGCCATTTCCCATGACCCCGGCGCCAATCACCCCTATTGTTTTTATTTCCATGACATCCCTCCTCAATAAATTAATTTTTTCACATGTAGACTATATATAACAATTATTGTGCAAGATATGTCAACTATTTTATTATAACTTTTAGTAATATTTATACTGTTATGCCCTTTATAAAGCAACTTTTTATTGATTTCATTAATTTAAAATTTTTTTTAAGGCCTATTCCCTAAAAATTTTTCAGCCAGATGAACAACCCTTGTCCTTAGATTTAAAAGATAGGCCTTCTCTGGCTGCTTTGGTCCAGGGTTTGAGTCATATTCAAGGCTCTTTATAATGTTGACTACTTTATCAATATCTCCCTTTTCCTTTTTTAGATATTCAATAACCTCTTCTTTAAATCTCAAGGCTGAATTCATGGATAACTCAAAATGTCTTTTTACGTCTTCATCTGTATATACAAAATGGTGGCCCTGACAGAAAATCTCTATATCAAGCATGGATAAACGCTTAAGGGACGATATGTATTTATCATAATCAACGAGAAATTCTGTTATAATATGCCCATTTTGTCCCCTACATCCCGCCGCCTCTGTTGCTATCAAAATTTTTCTTTCCGGTATGTAGTAACTTAACATGTCCCTTGTATGACCCGGCGTTTCTAAAACCTCAACTGTTATGTCACCACAGACATATATCTTATCTAAGTCTTTTAAAATAATGTCAACATCAAACGGTTCAAATTCACTATCCTGTAATAGACTTTTGTCGATTCCATCCATAGCATAAATGATACCAAATACGTTTTTACTCAGGACTTTCATAAGTTCCTGTGCATTTTTTCTCTTTATAATCTCTGATGCCCTTTGGGAAGCACATATCTTTATCTCAGGAAAGGTCTTTTTAAAGTATGATGCAGCACCGCAATGGTCGTAATGAAAATGGGATATAAAAAGATATTCAAGCTTTTTTCCATTAATGACCTTCTTTATGTGTTCCCCATAAACCCTTGCCATGCAATGAAAACCAGCCTCAAAGATAACAGGCACTTCACCGTCGATAAGATAAACTGGCGACCATGCAAATCCTGTAACGTAAAGACCGTTTTTAACAACCCCTACCCCGTTAAATATCATACAAAAATTATATAATAATTTTTTGCACCATCGCAACATACAGTTTGTCGTTTTTATCCGAAAATTTTATTATAAAACACGATTGTTTTTTCTTAAAAATAGCTTGACATAAAAAACATCCTTTTGTTATTATTAGTTGAATCAATTTGTTAATTGTTTCACATTTTTTTTGAAAGGAGACAAAATATGGACTTTAAAATTTCAGACGAATTAGAATCCATGCGTAAAATGGCCTATGAATTTGCCGTAAAGAACATTAAACCAACTATGGAAGAAGATGAAAAGGAGCACAAATTCCGTCCTGAAATTCTGAAAAAGATGGGCGATCAGGGAATGTTTGCTTGTCTTGCACCTGAAAAATTCGGAGGCCTTGAATTACCTGAAGGTCATATGGCTGCAACACTTATGGCAATGGAAGTTGCCCGCATCAGTCCATCATGGGCCCTTCCCTTTAATCTCCAGATGAACGGTCCTCAAAACGTCCTTTTGAAATTCGGAACAGAAGAACAGAAGGAAAGGTATCTTCCTGGACTTATCGCTGGCACAAGCGGTGGGTGTTTTGCAATCACAGAGCCTAATTCCGGGTCAGATGTTGCAAGCATGAAAACAACTGCAGTCGAGGTAGATGATGGTTACATCTTAAACGGCACAAAAACATGGATTTCAGGTGTTCCCTATGTTGATGTAGGTATCGTATATGCTATGACCGATAAGGCAGCAAAACATAAAGGTATGTCTGCCTTTGTTGTTGATTTTAAAACACCAGGTATAACACAGAGGGCTATCAACACAAAGCTTGGCCTTTTCTGTGCTCCAACAGGTGAAATATTCTTTGAAGAAGTAAAGATTCCAAAAAGCGCACTTATTGGTAAACCTGGACAGGGTTTTGCAATATGTATGGCCATGCTTAATTTTACAAGGTTGAGCTCTGCAGCAAGGGCAGTGGGCGTTGCCCAGAGTTGTATAGAAGAGGCATGTAAATATGCAAACGAAAGGGAACAGTTCGGTCAGCCCATAGGACAGTTCCAGATGATTCAAGAACAGATAGGTAGAATGGTTGCAGAGCACGAAGCTGCAAAGTTACTTGTTTTAAGGGCAGCATGGCAGAAGGATCAGGGCATAAATAATACCTTTGAAACTTCTATTGCAAAATATTACGCAGGAGAATCTGCCAATTTCTGTGCATCAGAGGCAGTAAAGATTTTTGGTTCCTATGGTTTTTCCTCAGAATATCCTGTTGAAAGGTTTTATAGAGATGCAAAATCTTATCAGATTGTAGAGGGTACTTCAAATATTCAAAAGATGATAATCGCCCAGTTTGCATTGGGTTACAGAAAAGCATAAAAGAAATCTTTTTTAAGGAGGGAAATATGGCTACAGAAGTGACTGTTCCAATGGTTGGAAAAATAGTAAACGTGCTTGTTAAAGTAGGTGATCAGGTCAGTGAAGATGACCCGATTGCTACACTTGAGGCAATGAAGATGGAAATGCCCATAGTGTCACCTGTAAGCGGTGTTGTAAAAGAAATAAAGGTTACTGTAGGCCAGGAAGTAGAAGCAGATGCAGTTCTTGCCGTAATCGAATAAAGTGGGGAAAAAAATGTTAGTAGCTGGTATAGACATTGGCTCGATAACAACAGAAGCCCTTCTTTTTGATAAGGACAAAGGGGTTGTGAGTTATACAATTGTCCAGACAGGGGCTGATTCGAAAAAGAGTGCTGAAATTGCCCTTGAAAAGGTCCTTGCTTATCCTTCCAAACAAAAATCTGACCTTGCATACATAGTAGCAACAGGTTGTGGCAGAAAAAGGGCTGATTTTGCAAATCAGGCAGTTACAGAGATTACATGCATTGCTAAGGGTGTGAGCTATCTTTTTCCTGAGGCAAGGACAATAATAGATATCGGTGGTCAGGACACAAAGGTGATAAGGGTTGATGAAAAAGGCAGAGTGGTAGAATTCGAAATGAATGATAAATGTGCAGCAGGCACAGGAAGATTTATTGAAGTTATGGCAAAGGCATTAAATGTTGAACTTGAAAAGATAGGCGACATTTCACTGCAGTATAAAAAAGAACTGACCATAAGCAGTATTTGCACGGTCTTTGCCGAATCTGAGGTAATATCCCTTGTCAGTGAAGGTGAGGCATTAGAAGATATACTCTACGGCATTCATAAGGCAATTGCAGATAGGACAATGGGGCTTCTCACAAGGCTTGGAGGTGCACAACCGGAAATAGTGATGACTGGCGGTGTTGCAAAAAATATAGGAGTTGTAAAGGCACTTGAGAAGGCATTAAATCATCCTATAAAAATCTATGTTGAACCTCAGATAGTCGGTGCACTCGGTGCATCTATGGTAGCACTTGAAAAGGTATAAAAATTTTTCTTTGATTAAAATTAAAAGAGCCAGTGCTATCCACTGGCTCTTTTTTTGTTTAATTATTTTACTTTCCTCTTTTTTATCTGAAACAACAATACAGGAATCATAAAAAAAAGTGCTAAAATATCTGTTAATACCCTCGGTTCAATAAGCAGTAAAGAGGCAATAAACAAAAGCACCCTCTCCCAGACACTCATTTGTGTAATCCACCAACCGATAACTGAACTGGAAAGGAAAAATACACCTACAATAGCTGTGAATGTCACCCATATTATTTGTATAACAGAACCGTGCATAAGTAAGGCAGGATTAAAGACAAACATATAGGGCACAATAAATGCTGCAAGACCAATTCTACATGCTGTAAGTCCTGTTTTCATAGGATCGCTTTTTGCAATACCGGCACCTGCATATGCTGCAAGGGCAACAGGTGGTGTGATTGCAGAAATAATGGCGAAATAAAAGACAAAGAGATGGGCAGAAAGAACATTAACACCGAGATTTGTAAGCGCAGGTACTGCAAGTATGGCACATATTATATAAGCCGCTGTTGTGGGTAGTCCCATACCAAGTATTAAAGATGCGATCATTGTGAAAAAAAGCGTAAGATAGAGGTTGCCATGGGCTAATTGGATTATGGCACCTGAAAATTTTAGGCCAAGACCGGTTAATGTAACCACACCTACGACAATGCCTGCTGCTGCACAGGCAGCAACAACACTCAATGCACCTTTTGCACCTGATTCTAATGCCTTAATGAGTCCTTTTAAATTCAATCTCGTCGATTTTTTTATTGAGCTCAATATAAGAGCCGCTATGATTGCCCAGAATGCCGAAAAGGAAGGAGATCTCAACTCAACGGCAAGAAAATAAACAAGGACAAGGGCTGAGATGGCAAGATAACCCTGGCTTTTTAAGGTGGCCCAGAATTTTGGGACCTCCTCTTCTGAAAGACCGCTTAGGTTCGCCCTTCTTGCCTCCATATGGACAGCGGTAAAGAGACTTGTATAATAAAGAACACTGGGGATTATAGCAGCTATACATATCTTAAGATAGCTTTCTCCTGTCATCTCTGATATAACAAAGGCCGCTGCGCCCATCACAGGTGGCACAAGCTGACCCCCGCTTGAAGCCACTGCCTCCACTGCACCAGCAAAATGTGGTGCATATCCAGTTCTTTTCATAAGGGGTATCGTGTAAGTCCCGGTCCCCACAACATTTGCAACAGCACTTCCTGAGATGGTTCCGAAAAAACCACTGGAAATAACAGCTACCTTTGCAGGTCCGCCCCGCCTTTTTCCTGCTATAGAGTTTGCAAAGTTGATAAAGAAATCACCTGTCTTTGTTGCCTCAAGAAAAGCGCCGAATATAACAAAGAGAATAACAAAAGTTGCTGAAACACTAATGGGAACGCCAAATATACCTTCAAGTGTAGTATACATGTGCGTTGCAATCCTCTCAATACTATAGCCCCTATGCGCAATTGCATCAGGTAGATAAGGACCAAAATATGCATATAAAAGAAATACGATTGATACAATTACAAGGGCAAGACCAATAACCCTTCTTGTCATCTCAAGAACGAGGATAATCGTTATTACCCCGAAAACTATATCCCACTTTGTAGGCATCCCTGCCCTATCTACCAATGCGTCCATGTTGATAATGATATATAATCCGCACAGAAGGCTTAAAATGGCAAGACAGATATCGATAATGTTGATCTTTTTCCCCTTTATATACGGATATGTGAGAAAAGTAATGATAAAACCGAAGCTTAAATGGATAACCCTCTGTGACCAAGGGTCAAGACTTCCCATACAACCCGTATAAAGATGAAATAAAGACATACAAACAGCAAAAAATATACCTATCTTAGCAATTACATTCGACATAGCCCCTACTCCTTATCCATTTGTATTTAAATTAAGCTACCTTGCCTTAATCTGCATAATAGCTCAAAGACTTTTTATTTTTATAAATCAAATGTCAAAATATTTATTTTACTAAACCCTTCTCTTTGTAGTATTTCAATGCCCCTGGATGAATGGGTATTGGACTATATTTTGCCGATGTCTCTACTGTTGTAAATTCAGCAATCTTATGAGTATCTGTTAGCATTTTCTTATTCTCAAAAATTGCCTTTGTGACCTTGTACACGAGGTCTTTAGGGGTATCTTTATGACATATTACAGAGTTCCACACAGTAACAGAAAGTATATCTTCTGTCTGACCTTTGTATGTACCCTTTTTTAATATCCACTCTGTGTAAAATGGATATGTTAGGGTTACCTTTTTAACCTCTTCATTGGTAAAAGGTATAAAACGAAGCTCATGGGTTGTTGCAAGGTCAATAATAGATGATGTCGGAGGAGCCACATCCCAGATACCTACTTCAATAATGCCATCTTTTAGTTGTGTGGCATTCTCCGCAAAGGAAAGTCTGTAAATCTTCATATCTGAATACTTAATTCCGAGTAATGGCAGGATAAGGCTTGACTTATATTCTGTTCCACTACCCGGTGCACCAACTGATACTTTTTTGCCTTTTAAATCAGAAATCTTATAAATGGGATATTTCTTTAATGTTACTATATGATATATATGGGGATACATCTGGATAACTGATCTTAAAGAATCTACTTTATTGTCTTTAAACTTTCCATCACCAACGTATGCCTGATACACTGCATCGTTCATGGCAAGACCAAATGTTGCTTCTTTTTTTGCTATTAAGCGGATATTTTCAACAGAAGCACCTGTTACCTCAGCTGTAGCAAACACATTAGGGACCTTCTGATTTATGATTTCAGCTAATGTACCTCCATATGGATAATAAACACCTCCGGTGCCACCGGTGGCAATAACAATTCTCTGTTTCTGCTGCGCATGGGCAAATCCTATAAAAGCGAAAATTAATACAAAAACCCCAAAAGTTATTAAAAGCCTTCTCATAATAGATACCTCCTCACTTTTTTTGTATATAGTAAAAATATTTTATTTTTTTATGTATTGTCAACAGAATTTTCATATAATTTAATTTGTTCTCATTTTTATCCAATAATATCGATAAATTGGCATTTTCACAAGTTCTATAACCAAAGAGGTATTAACGGTCTTTTTTAACTTTTCTACAGCCTTACCGTTTATTTTAATAGAAAATCCCCTTTCTTTTGTATTTCTGAAAACAATACATGTAAAACTTCTTGGAGTAAAACCGTCTGTTATATTGTAATATTCCTTAACACCGTATGATGATGTATTTATGTGTTTAAGTATAAGCGTATCTTTTTCTACATACATGAATTCTTCAACCCATGCATTGTAAATAGAATTATTATGAGATAATACCACTTCATCTTTATCTTTTACGCTATCAATAAAAATGATATTTTTGTTTTCCGTTTCTTTTATAACAAGACAGTTTGTCTTGCCATTAAAAATAAAAAACATGATTATGCCAGCAAATATTAAAATAAAAAGTAAAATTTTATGTTTTATTCTATCTCTCAATGTGACATGGCGTATAAAATGGCTTGACCTAAAATTATCCATAATGATAAATAGATAATTGACAAAATTCAAAATTACAATATAAATTGACCTTATGGTTAATATTATAATAAAATACTTAAGGGGAGGGGACTAATGGCAAAAAACGCTGAAATTTCCGATAAACTCATGACTCTTGAGGCGGCAGTAAAGAAATTTATAAAAAATGGGAGCCAGATTTCTTTAGGGGGGTTTACTATTGTAAGAAATCCTATGGCATTGACATATGAGATCATAAGACAGGGTATAAAAGACCTGCATATAGTTTGCCATTCCCACGGTCAGGCATTGGATGTATTAATAGGTGCAGGGTGTGTTAAGAGATTGGAGATCGCCTATGGGGGTAGCGGTAGATATGCCCCGACATGCATAAGGTTCAAAAAGGCAATCCAGCAAGGTCAGATAGAATTTGAGGACTATTCTAACTATCAGATGAGCCTTAGATTTCTTGCAGGCGCATTAAATATTCCTTTCATTCCAACAAAATCAGGTCTTGGTTCAGATTTATTAAATTATGAGGGATTTTCAAAAGAGGTAAGAAAAGAGAGAAAGGTGGCAAGTAAAAAATTTGACATGATACAAAATCCATTTACAGAAGAAAAGGATGATGTAGTGTTACTCCCTGCCTTAAATCCTGATGTAACCATACTCCATGTTCAATATGTGGGTGAAGATGGCACCATTCGTATCAAAGGTCTCACCTTTGCAGATATTGAGCAGGCAAAATCTGCAGATTATGTAATTGTAACCTGTGAAGAAATAGTTCCCAGATCATTTATAAGGCTTGACCCTGACCAGAATTCACTTCCGCCCTTTTTTGTGGATGCCATCGTAAAAGTGCCCTATGGAGCCCATCCAACAGGGTGTTATGGTTTTTACGATTACGATCCAAAGCATTTAAATATGTATAGAGTCATTGCAGAGGATGATGAAAAATTTAAAAAATATCTTGACGAATGGGTATATGATATTAAAACACATGAAGACTATCTAAACAAGGTCGGTGCAGAAATGCTTATGAAATTAAAGGCAAATCCCATACTTGGGTACGCAGTTGGACTTGATAGAAGATAAAAGGAGGCCAAGACTATGAGTTTGAACTATTCAGATAATGAGATGATGGCAATAAGTGCTGGAAGATTTATAAAAGATGGAGATATTGTGTTTGCAGGAACAGGCGTGTCTATGCTTGCAGCTACTGCTGCAAAAAGGATTTATGCACCAAAGGCAGTTGTATTTTTTGAAACAGGTGGCATTGATCCATCCCTTGACGAAATTCCCATGGCAGTTTCAGACCTCCGTGTTATGAGCGGGACATGTCTTAATTCTGGACTTATCGAGGCATTTTCAATAGTAGGCCATAGAAAACTCCATACAATAGCATTTCTCGGTGCAGCACAGATTGATAAATACGGAAACTTAAATACAACATCAATAGGCAACTATTTCAGACCGAAAACAAGATTTTCAGGCAGTGGTGGTGCATGCGATGTTGCCTCCTTTGCATCAGGGGTTATAACCTTTATGCAGCACGAAAAGAGAAGGTTTGTGGAAAAACTCGATTATCTAACAAGCGTTGGATGGTATAAAGGAGGTGATTCAAGGCGCAAGCTTGGTCTTGTAAGGGGTGGCGCCCTTGCAGTGGTTACAAACCTTGGGGTGATGGGATTTGACGAAAAAACAAAGGAGATGTATCTCGATCAATACTATCCAGGGGTATCTATAAAGACCATTCAGGAAAATACAGGGTTTGATATCGATGTATCGAGGGCTAAAGAGGCAATCCCCCCAACAGAGGAAGAGCTTATGATTTTAAGAAATGAGGTAGATCCCCAGAGGTTGATCTGCAAGGCTTAAATTTTTAATATACGAGAGGTTAGCTTGATTATTAAAATTAAAAACTTTTTTTCAAATTTTAATAAATTTCTTGACAAACATTTAGATATTAAAGTAGAAGTTAACATAGATTTGTATACTGTATCCAAAAATTAGAATATATATGAATTTTAAAAAGGGGGGTGATAAAATAAAATTTAAAAAATAAAATGGGGGGTATGTTATGGTTAACAAAAAGTTGTTTATAATCTTTATTTTAGTTGCTTTTATTTTGGGCATTTATTTTATTACACCTTGCAAGTCATACAGTCAGTCTCCTATTGTTTTAAAATATGCAAATTTCCCACCTGCTACTACATTTCCATGTGTCCAGATGGAACGCTGGGCAAAAGAGGTAGAGAAAAGGACAAATGGAAAGGTAAAGGTTCAGACCTTTCCAGGAGGGACTCTACTTCCTGCGAAAAGCATATTTGATGGTGTAATTACAGGCACTGCTGATATAGGTAATTTTGCCATGAGCTATCAGCCAGGTCGTTTTCCTGTTTCTGAGGCTATTGATTTACCTATTGGTTTTACAAGTGCCAAAGCAGCAAGTTTAGCCCTATCTGATTTAATTGAAAAATACAATCCAAAAGAATTTGAAAAAGTAAAGGTCATTACCCTTTTTACATGCCCACCTGCAGATATCATGACAAAGATACCTGTAAAGTCTTTGAAAGATTTAAAAGGCATGGAACTCAGGGCATCGGGAACAGGGGCTGAAGTGTTGAAACGTCTTGGAGCAACACCCGTTGGTATGCCACAGTCTGAGGCGCCTGAGGCAATCCAGAAGGGTGTAGTGAAGGGTAATGTGTCTTCTATGGAAATTTTGAAAGACTTTAACTTTGCTGCATATCTACCTTATGCAACTGAGGCAAATCTATTTGTAGTCTCCTTTGCGGTTGTTATGAACAAGGATAAATGGAATACCCTGCCCGCTGATGTAAAAAAGGTAATAGATGATATGAGAAGGGAACAGGCAGAATGGACCGGTAAATACGTTGATGACCATGTGCAAGAGGCGCTAAAATGGTCAAAGGAAAAGTATAATCACCAACTCTTTAAATTCTCCGATGCAGATATGAAAGAAATCGAAAGACTCACCAAACCCATGATTGATGAATACATCAAAAAGGTCAATGCCATGGGCCTTCCTGGTGAACAGATAATTAAAGATGTTTATGCATTAAAGGCAAAATACGAAAAGCAGTTTAAAAAATAGCTATAAAACTTTCCTGCAGGTGGCCTGATTTGGTCACCTGCACATTAAACACCTCTCATTTTTATACATCAAAAAGGTGATTATGATGAAATATATCATTAAATTCAATGGATATCTCAACAAATTACTTGCATTTTTTAGTGGTATAGCAGTTCTTATCCTTACCTGTATAGCAGCAGGTAATATGTTTTTAAGGATTGTCTATAACCCTATCAATGGCTCCTATGAACTGATTGGTTTTTTTGGCGCTGTTGCAACAGGTTTTGCCCTCGGCTATACCCAGATAAGGAAAGACCATATAATAGTCACAATATTTACAGATAAATATCCAAAAAATGTTATCCCCTTTCTTGATGGAATTAACTATATAATAAATTTTATCTTTTTTACCCTCGTTAGCTGGCAGACCTTCAAATGGGGCTTAAAAATTGAAAGAACAGGAGAGCTTTCAGAGACATTAAAGATTATATTCCATCCCTTTGTTTACTGTTTAGCAATAGGCTTTGCAACCCTTGCCCTGACAATTTTTATTGATTTTTTAAGGCTTTTTTATAAGGAGAAAAAGGCATGATAACACCGCTTACCGGACTATATGGAACACTTATTATGCTTGCTGTAATGCTATTTTTGAGGATTCCCGTTGGTTTTGCTATGGCCTTGATGGGTTTTTTAGGTCTAATATACGCAATATCATGGGATGCTGCCCTTGGTATGATTGGAACAGACCTTTGGCAGACATTTTCTTCCTATGGCCTTACCGTTATACCTATGTTTATATTAATGGGACAGATATGTTTTTATTCACAGGTAAATGAAAGGCTCTACAATGCAGCATACAGATGGTTTGGCCACATAAAAGGAGGGCTTGCCATTACAACAGTCATGGCATGTGCTTGTTTTGCTGCCATATGTGGTTCAAATACAGCTACAGCAGCAACAATGACTGCTGTTGCATTGCCTGAGATGAAAAAATATAAATATGCAACAATACTTACATCAGGTTCTATTGCTGCTGGCTCTACACTTGGGGTTGTAATACCACCAAGCGTTGTTCTTGTTGTATATGGAATATACACAGGCCAGTCAATAGGCAAGCTCTTTTTTGGCAGCTTTATCCCCGGTGTTATTTTAGCCGCAATTATGGCACTAACAGTTTATATAATGTGCGTTATTCATCCTGAATGGGGGCCAAAAGGTCCAAAATTTAGCATCCTCGAACAAATAAAGGTGATCCCAGACGCTGTGGATATGCTATTGATGTTCGGTATAATAATGTATAGTCTTTATGCAGGACTTTTTACGCCCTCTGAGGCAGGGGCAGCAGGTTCTGTAGTTGCCATAATTATATCCCTTATAAGAAGAAAATTAACATGGAAAGGTTTTATAGGCGCTGTTATAGATACACTCCGTATCTCATGCATGATATTTATGCTTGTGGCAGGTGCTGTATTGTTTGGTAGATTTCTTGCTGTAACAAGGCTTCCATATGTAGCAGCAGAGTGGGTTGCACAACTGCCTGTCCCTCACTGGATGATATTCTGGTCAATGATGGTAATCTATATTATAGGTGGTTGTGTTATGGATGCCCTTGCATTTTTACTCATAACTGTTCCCATATTCTTCCCCGTTGCCCAGCAGATGGGATATGACCCAATATGGTTTGGTGTTGCCGTAACCCTTGTTACTACCATGGGCGCCATAACACCTCCAGTTGGTATAAGTGCCTATATTGTGTCGGGCATGGCAAAGGATATACCTCTATCCACTGTTTTCAAAGGTGTTTTATGGTTCATACCTTCTTATATTTTGACTATTATTGCCATTGAAGTGTTTCCCAAGCTTGTCTTATTTTTTGCCAATCTTGTAAGGTATTAAAACATATACCTTCGCATATTAATATTTAAAAGAAGACCGATGGATCCAAGTATGGATAAAAGGGATGAACCTCCGTAGCTTATAAAAGGCAGTGGAATACCCACAACAGGTGAAAGGTGTATGGTCATCATCACATTTATTGCAAATTGAAGAAATATTATGCTGGCAACACCAAATGCCACAATTGAGCCCATCTCATCATTTGCAGATTGTGCAATCTTAATACACCTCCATATAAATGACGCAAAAAGCAAAAATAGTATAATGGAACCGAAAAAACCCCATTCTTCTCCAAAAACAGTAAAGATAAAGTCAGTGTGATGTTCTGGTATAAATTGTAGCTTATGCTGAGTTCCATTCATAAATCCCTTTCCAAAAAACTTTCCAGAACCAACGGCAATCATTGCCTGTTTTGCATGGTAACCAAAACCAGAAGGGTCTGCATCAATATTTATAAAACTCAATATTCTCATCTTTTGATAGGGTTTCATAACAAAATGCCATAAGGCAAAAGAAGAGATGACACTTATGATCCCAAGGACTGCATAAGTTGATTTTTTTAATCCCACAAACCAAAGAATACAACCGCTTGTTAATATAATTATTATGCCTGTTCCAAGATCAGGCTGTTTTATAATAAGTATAACAGGAAGTAATACTGCACCAATAGGAAACATAATATCCTTTATACCAAGGGGGACATTCTGCTTTTTCTTTTCATGCAATAACTTTGCAAGATAAAGAACGAGTATGGGCTTCATAAATTCTGATGGTTGTATGTTTATTCCAAATATGCTGATCCACCTTTTTGCACCCCCTGCTATTAAACCAATAATAAGCACTAAAACTACCAAAAAAAGACCTGATAAATAAAGCCATTTTGATTGACGCACTATTACCCTGTAATCGTAATGAAGTGTAAAAACAATCAATCCGATCCCAATGAAAAAAGCAACAAGTTGCTTTATCATATAAGAATATGAACTGGTATAGAATGAACTCGTTGCACTTATGAGATTTACTATGCCTATCAAAAAAATTGCAAGGCCGTTAAAAATAAGATACCAGTCCAGATGATATACCTTCCTTTTATCTATACCCATTTAATTTTGCCTCTTTGATCTCTTTTTTTTCCTTAAACATGGTCTCTGTTACTACTTTTGCCACAGGTGCCGCAGCAGAAGATCCATGTCCTCCATATTCTACAAGCACTGAGATGGCTATTGAAGGGTCTTCTGATGGTGCGAATGCAATAAACCATGCATGGTCGCCTAAATTTTTTCCCCTTTCACCCACTGACTGGGCAGTGCCTGTTTTTCCGCTCATACTTACATGCTGAATTCTGCTACTATAAGCCGTACCACTACCTTCATTTACAACGCCTTTCATGCTGTCCTTTACTATCCTTAATGTGTCTTTTTTAAACTTCAAATTTGCATTTAATTCAGGTTCAAATGTCTTTATTGTCTTTCCTTCAGGGGATACTATCTTTTTTACTATTTTTGGCTTATAATTAACACCATCATTTGCCACAATAGAAGCGAGTTGCACAAGCTGAATAGGTGTAAGCCAGACTGCTCCTTGGCCTATTGCGACAGATAAGGTTTCACCTTCATACCACGGTGTTTTATAAACCCTCTGTTTCCATTGAGTTGAGGGAACAAGGCCATCCTTCTCACCAGGTAAGTCAATTCCTGTTTTTCTTCCAAGACCTATTATATCTGCCATTTCATGGATCTTGTCAACGCCTAATTTTAAACCCAGATTATAAAAAAACACATCACACGATTCCACAATTGCCCTATGAATACTAACTGCACCATGACCACCCTTTTTCCAGCACTTAAATACCCTACCCCCGTAAGGCATACCTCCTCTGCACAAAAAAGAGGTCTTTTCGTTAATCAAACCTTCTTCAAGTCCCTTTAGGGCCAATAAAATCTTAAACGTGGAGCCAGGCGGATATCTACCCTGTATTACCCTGTTCTGTAACGGGTGCCTTGTATCAAGGGCAATCTTCTGCCATTCCTCCTTTGTGATGCCTGAGGTAAATTTATTTGGGTCAAATGCAGGTCTACTGACAAGCGCAATCACACCGCCTGTTTTTGTATCAATTACGACACTACCGCCCCTTTTATTCTCCAGTGCCTTATCAATGACCTCCTGCACCTCTAAATCTACATTGAGATATAGATTATTACCAGGAATTGGTTCTTTTACATCAAGGGTCCTTATCTCTCTTCCCATGGCATCCACTTCAACCCGTTTTTCTCCGTCTATACCCCTTAAATATGATTCATAAGACCTTTCAAGCCCATATCTGCCTATGAAGTCTCCTGGAAAGTAATTCTTATACTCTTTCTTTTTTAATTCTTCATCGCTTATTTCAGACACATATCCAATCAAATGGGCAAAGGTCTTACCGTAATTATAATACCTCTTTGGTTCTATTTGAATCTGAACACCAGGTAAATAAACTCTATGGGCTTCTACCTTTGCCACATCATCCATTGTTACATCTGATTTTATCTTTACAGGAAAAGAGGGGGGCATATTGCTGGCAGCCTTTAGTTTCTCAATAATTTCATCTCTTTCCATATTCATAAGTTGCGCCAGTCCATCTACTGTTTGATTAAAGTCTTTTATATCCTCAGGTATTATATAAATGTTAAAAGATGGTCTCGTTTCAGCGAGTATCTTTCCATTTCTATCATAAATAACACCCCTTGGTGCCACTATTTTTTTTACCCTGATTCTGTTTTGTTCGGAAAGTGTTCTCATTTCCGAGCCCCTCATTATCTGGAGGTCCCAGAGTCTTATAAGGAGCACTATTATAAAAAAGATAAGTATGCGTTTTGACCACACATACTTGCTATCGATTATGGTATTGCCGTCCTTAACAAAGTGTTCCAATGTATTTCTTCCTCAATCTTTATTAAAAAATTTCATATTAAGAAATCTGACAAAAGAAAAAATAAAAATCGCTATAAAGCCAGTAAATATTGCATTTGGGAACATAAAGAAAAGTACATTTTCAATGTGTTTTGTTTCTCCCTTTGCAAGCCATGAAAGAAGTATATAAATAAGTGATTCACACACAACGGCACCGGCGCAGATATTGGAGAAACTGTATTTCGAATCAATGTACAGTTTATTTTTAAAAAATAGTGCCAGTAAGAAAATCAACACCTTTGAAAAGATCATAGATCCGTTAGGTGAAGTGGAAAGCACTTCTTGAATAATACCCATAACTATAGAAGTTACAAGACCTGCCTGGGGTGTGTGGAAAAAAGTAGTATATATAATAAAAGGTATTGTCACATCGGGCTTTAAAAACTCTGCAGGTATAAAAGAAAGTAGAGATGATTCAAATATGGAAAAGATAATACCCAAAAGTATACAAGTATAAAACTTCATCGCCTTCTTACAACTATCACTTCTTCCAGTCTCTTAAAATTGTTATAAGGCATTACCTCTATATCGTAGAATATCCCTGCCTTGTTTTTATTAATAGCAATAACTATACCTGCCGGTATGCCCTTTGGATAAATGCCATCCTTTCCAGACGTTACGAGCTTGTCTCCAATCTCTATCTCATCGTTTTTTGTGATGTATTTCAATCTCAATACAGTATGGTCAGTTCCCTCAAGTATACCCCTTGTGTCTCTCCCCTCTACATTTACATCCACCGATGAATTCACATCACCTATAGTCATTACCTTGGAATGCCATTTACTCACCTCCACAACCTGACCAACAACACCTTTTGGGGTAATAATGGGCATCTTTTCTTTAAGACCATCGTCTCTGCCTTTGTCTATGATAATACATTTAAACCAGTTTTTTACATCTTCACCTATTACCCTTGCTACTATATAGTTGCCAGGATTTTTTTCCGTTATCTTTAAAATGCTCTTTAATCTTTTATTTTCCTCTTCCAGATTATAAATCTTCTGGTTTTCAAGTTCTAACTCACCTATCCTCTTTTTAAGTGCATTGTTTTCTTTCTTTGTGTCAATAAGGTTTATATAGTTATTAAAGATATATTTCATCCCATCCACAGGCTTACCCAAAACCTTTAAGGCAGGGCCTGCAATCTCACTGCAAAAAGTCTTTATCCTTGAATAATTCTTTACAAACACAGGGGTGCCTGTAAAAACAAAAAAAGAAACAACGAGTATTAATATTGATGCAATGATAACCAATAAAGGGGTTTTCAATTTGTTTTCAATTTATATTTTAAAGTCTACTTAAAAATATGTTGCAATCTCTTTTAAGAGACTGACCTCATCTAATGCTTTACCAGATCCCTCTACCACTGCTGTCAGGGGATTCTCAGCTATTATCACAGGAAGCCTTGTAACTTCTTTTATAAGCAGATCGAGATTTCTCAGCAAAGCACCGCCACCACTTAATACAATACCTTTATCCACAATGTCAGATGCAAGCTCAGGTGGTGTTCTTTCAAGGGCAATACGGACAGCCTCTACAATAGCATTAACAGGTTCTGCTATGGCCTCACGCACCTCTTTTGAAGATATCTCAAGGGTCTTAGGTATACCGCCCACCAAATCCCTTCCTTTTATTTCCATTACAAGCTCTTCTTCATTTGGACCGGGATATGCTGAACCAATTTGAATTTTTATCTGTTCTGCTGTTCTTTCTCCTATTAACAGGTTGTATTTTCTTTTTACATACTGGATAATGGACTCATCTATCTTATCGCCTGCAACCCTCACAGAATTACAGTATACGATACCGGCAAGACTTATCACAGCCACCTCTGTTGTGCCACCGCCTATGTCCACAATCATATTTCCACTTGGCTCTGTAATAGGTAGTCCCACACCTATTGCTGCTGCCATTGGCTCTTCAATGAGATAGACTTCTCTTGCACCAGCAGACTCTGCCGATTCCTTTACAGCCCTTTTTTCTACCGGCGTTATCCCTAAAGGTATGGAAATAACTATTCTCGGTCTTGCATAAGATTTTTTATTATGAACACGTTGGATAAAATATTTCAGCATTGCCTCAGTTATTTCAAAATCTGCTATAACTCCGTCTTTTAATGGCCTTATAGCTGTAATATTGCCCGGTGTCTTTCCGAGCATCCTTTTTGCCTCTTCGCCAACGGCAATAACCTTTTTTGTGCCCCTTGAATCTCTATGAACAGCTACCACCGATGGTTCATTAGATACTATTCCTCTACCTTTTACATAAACTAATGTATTTGCAGTTCCCAAATCTATAGCAAGGTCTTTCGACATTATCCCGAATAAAGATTCAAACATTTTCTCTTCCTTTTTTATGAATTAAAATATTGAAAAAGCTGTTCTAATATACTATTTTAGAATTTTAAAATCAACATACAGGGTGAAAGAATGTTAAAATTTATGAGAAAACATGCAACGAGTTTTATGATTAAGGCCTTATTCGCTGTAATTATCATTGTTTTTATATTCTGGGGTGTAGGTTCGTTTAGAGAAAAAGATAAAGTCGTAGCAGAGGTCGGACCATACAAAATCTACTACACAGAATACGCAGAAACGTACAAACGGTTTTTAAATATGTATAAGATGATCTATAAAGACAACATCGATGAAAATCTATTAAATTCATTGAAGATTAAAGAAAAGGTTATGGATGACCTTATAGAAAGATATGTTATGCTCATTATTGGAAAAAAAATGGGTATCCATGTGTCGGACAAGGAGTTAACAGAACATATTACCTCCTTGAATGCATTTAAAAGAAATGGCAAATTTGATAAAAAATTGTATGAAGAGGTATTAAAGAGATATAACATGGACCCAAAAAAGTTTGAAGAAGGTGAAAGGACATCTATTATAACAACAAAATTGATAAATATTCTTATAGATAATGCCGTATTTTTAACAGATGAAGATTTATGGAATGCCTATAAAAACGAAAAAGGTCAAGTTGACCTGTCCTATACCATAATTGATCCTGTTGATTTTACTGGAAAGGTTAGTATCTCTGAAAAGGAACTGGAGGATATTTATGAAAAAGACAAGGCCATGCTAAAAGGTGAAAACACATACAGGTTAAAATACATCGTGTTAGATGAAAAAACTAAAATGAAGGACGATGATGTATATCTCGCCCTTGTTAAAACCGAGGATTTTGAAGGTTTTGCTAAAAAAAACGGCCTTGATGTTATAGAATTGAACGGTATAAAAGAGAGTGAACTTGGAAAAAGGTTTAATAATCTAAACATAAAAGAATCATTAAAGGGTCTAAAAAAGGGTGAAATCTCTTTACCTGTAAGATCTGACAATAAATCCTATATATTTAAAGTTATTGATATTGAAGAAGGCAGGCCAATGGATAAGTCAGTTGCTTTAAAACAAATAAGGGACAGACTTATTCAAAAAAAGGCAAAGGAATATGCAAAAACAATTGCAGAGGAAAAGATAACTAAAAAAGATTTTAATCCAGCAAAAAATACTGGCTTTGTTGCGAGAAACGCCACGGCTATTCCCAAAATAGGACAGATTCCTCCTGAACATTTAAGTGTTTTATCTTTATCACAGAAAGAACCCATATACAAAAAGCCAGTAGAAATTGAAGGCAAATTCTATGTCTTTTCTTACAAGGATGAAAAACTTCCTGATAAAAAAGAGTGGGAGAGGGATAAAGAACTTTATAAGCGTTTTGTTACTTCAAAAAAAGGTGAAGAATTTTTAAAATCTTTCCTCGATGAAATGAAAAAAAAGGAAAAGATAAAGATCAATTGGCAGGACCTATAAAGTTAGATGAGTCGTAGCATTTAATATGGTCTAATTTTTAATTTATGTTAATACTTGGAATTGATACATCATGTGATGACACTTCTATCTCTGTTTTAGAGGGGAAAAATAGGATACTGTCCAACATAGTATCAAGCCAAATAGACCTTCATAGTAGATTTGGCGGTGTTGTCCCTGAGATTGCATCGAGAAAACATGTAGAGATAATAGACAGCCTCTTTTGCGAGGCCATAGAAAAGGCAAGTGTATCAAAAGACCAATTAGATGTGGTCTGTGTAACCCAGGGTCCTGGTTTAATCGGTTCTGTTTTAGTAGGACTATGTTTTGCAAAAGGCCTTGCTTTATCCTTGAGAAAACCCATTATAGGCATAAACCATGTAGAGGCTCACGCAATGGGCATCTTTCTTGAAAGGGACATTGAATTTCCATTCATTTCTCTTGTCGTATCAGGGGGTCATACATGTATACTTTTAATGGAAGAGCCTTGCAGATATAAAGTAATAGGAAGCACAAGGGACGATGCAGCAGGTGAAGCACTTGATAAAATTGCAAAATTTTTAGGTCTTGGTTATCCAGGTGGACCAATTATCGAAAAACTATCAGAAAAAGGAAAAACGGATTATATCAAATTTCCAAGACCAATGGCAGATGATAATAATTTTGATTTTAGCTTTAGCGGTCTTAAGACGGCATTTATAAATTGGGCAAAAAAACACACTGTAACAGAAGAGAACATCCATCATGTTCTTGCTTCATTTCAGGAGGCCATATTCGATTCATTGTTTGGTAAGTTAATTAAAGCATCAAAAACATACGGCATAAATAGAATAGTCGTTGGAGGAGGTGTGGCATCAAACTCAAAATTAAGGTCCTTTTTTAAAGAAATGGCAGATAAAAATGGCTTGAGCGTATATTTTCCTTCCCCTGCTAACTGTACAGACAATGCTGCCATGATAGCGGTAACAGGATATTTTTACTTTAAAAAAAATCTATTTTCACCTCTTGATATGAAAGGCTTTTCAAGAATCAATATAAAAGGCATATAAAGCTTCTTACATGTTAAAAAAATCCCTGTCCCAGCATTTAATCAAAGATAAAAACCTCTTAAAAAAAATGGTTAGACTATCTGAAATCAGTAATGATGATACAATACTCGAGATAGGGGCAGGTCAGGGTGACCTCACACGCCATCTCTGTGAAAAAGGGGGCAATGTTTTTGCAGTGGAAATAGACAGGGCATTTCAAAAAAATCTCGATTCGCTAAAGGAAGAATTTAAAAATTTAAATTTTATTATTTGCGATTTCCTTGAATTTGATATGATGAGATTTTATAAAGGTATTTCAGATAAAAGGATAAAAGTATTTGGTAATATTCCTTACAAAATCACAGGACCTATTTTATTCAAACTGATTAATCACAGAGAAATACTGGACAGTGCATTTCTAACAGTGCAAAAAGAGATAGGTGAAAGGATTACGGCAAAACCATCAAATAAAACCTATGGCGCCCTTTCTGTCATATGTCAACTCGTATCAGATGTAAAGATTCTTTTAAACCTAAAGCCACATATCTTTATACCTCCACCACGGGTGGACAGTGTGTTCTTATCGATGATATTCAAACACGATTGTGGTAATATAACAGATAAACATATTTCATTTATTAGAATGTGTTTTGAAAATAAAAGAAAAATTATGAAAAATACCCTAATAAAGCATTTTGAAATTGAAAGGGTATTAGAATTGTATAAAAAACTTGACCTTCCTTTAAACATAAGGGCAGAACAGTTGGAACCCCAGATGTTTTTAAATATTTACAGGTTTTTCCATGAAAAAGGCTAAAAGAAAAATTATAGGATTCACCACAACAATACCTGTAGAAATTATTTTTGCTGCAGGGCATGTGCCATGCGACTTGAACAATATATTTATAACAGATGAAAATCCTTTAAGATTCATAGAAAAGGCTGAAAGGGATGGATTTCCAAAGAGCATGTGCAACTGGATAAAAGGCATATACGGTGTGGTGATGGAAAAAGGCATTGATACTGTTATAATGGTAATGGAAGGAGACTGCAGCAACACAAAAGCCCTTGCAGAGATACTGGAATTCAAAGGTATAAATATCGTCCCCTTTTCTTTTCCCTTTGATAGGGATAGACATGCCTTAAAAAGACAGATTGATAAACTCATTGAGTATTTCAATGTAGACCCAGAAGCCCTGAATTCAGTTGAAGATGAAATAAAAGGTGTAAGGGAAATATTAAAAAAGATAGATGAAATGACCTGGCGAGAAAAGGTTGTTACTGGATACGAAAACCACATATGGCTTATAAGGTCATCGGATATGTTAGGCAATTATAAAAAATACGGCAAAATGGCACAGGATTTTATAGAAGAAACAAAGTCAAGAAACCCTATTCAGGGAGTAAATGTTGGTTTTATCGGTATACCGCCCATTATTACTGATATATACCAATTCCTTGACGCAATAGGTGCCCATGTTGTCTATAATGAAATTCAAAGGCAATTCAGCATCCCCTTTGACACATCTGACATGGTAGAAAGATATCTCACATATACATATCCATATGAAATCTTTGCAAGGATTCGGGACATAAAAAGGGAAATAAAAAAAAGAGGTATAAAGGGCATAATACACTATGTACAGGCCTTCTGTTTTAGGGTCATGGAGGATGTGATTTTAAGAGAAACCATTGAATGCCCCATCTTAACCATAGAGGGTGAGCTACCAAAACCCCTTGATACAAGGCAGAAAATGAGACTTGAAGCATTTATCGAGATGTTAAAAGAAAAGGATAACTAATGGAAAAAACAAAGAGATTGATTGTAAGAAGGGATGCCATAGGATTTATTAAATCTATTCTTGAATCCTATGAAGATATAGGCGTATTGTCCGTTATTGACGGTGATAAGGGCCTCATAGAAATTATTTATTCTGCTTTTTTTGAAGAAGATTTAATTGCCATACTTAAGGACATGAAAAACAATGGTATTGATTACATGGAGGTAAATGATGGTTGAGCCTGAAAAAATTTTAAAAGAACTTACAGAGGGCAATAGCATCTATGCAGATATCTTTGAAGAAAAAAGGGAGTATACAAGGATTCATCTGGAATCCTCGAGATTTGAAAAAATTGAAAAAGGTATGGACAAAGGTGTTGGGCTCAGAACCATATCACCGTGGAAGACGTTTTTTGCCTCTACAAACTCTACTGATGAAAAACACCTAATGGATATCGCAAGGGAATTAAAAAGATTTTTGAAAAAAAACGGAAATGTCACCATGCCAGAAGATTTTAATGTAATAACACCGGGATATCCCTTTAAAATCAAAATTGATCCCCATGATATTGATCTTGGCATTAAGTTAAAAATGGTAAAAAAAGTTGAAGAGATGGCAAGATCCACTGATAAGAGGATAATACAGGTAAGAATTTTTTACTTAGATAGCAGGCAGAAGGTAAACATCTATGCAAGTGATGGAGTTTTTACATCTGACGAAAGAAAACAGGTTGTCCTTAATATGACTGTAATTGGTGAGGAAGAAGGCGAGATGCAGACTGCCTATGAATCAATAGGTGGTTTTTACGGTTTTGACTATTTTACAGATGAAAAATTAGAACAATTTGTAAAAAAAGTTACAAATAGATTAAAGGGGCTTTTTACAGCAAAAGAAGCACCAATGGGTATAAAAACTGTGGTGCTCTCTTCAGAAGCTGGTGGGACCATGATCCATGAGGCAATAGGTCACGGTCTTGAGGCAGATCTGGCAATGGAGGGACTCTCATGCTATAAAGGCATGATAGGTGAAAAGATTGCATCAGATTTAATCAGTGTTGTGGACGATAAGACAATACCCCATATGAGGGGCACTTATGCCTGCGATGACGAAGGGATATTATCAGAAAGGACCGTGCTTGTTGAAAATGGCATACTCAAAAACTACCTTTTCGATAAATTCCATGCCATGAAATACGGAAAAAAATCAACTGGCAACGGCAGAAGAGAATCGTATAGATTTAAGCCAATTCCAAGGATGAGTAATACAATGATTCTGCCAGGTAATGCAAATCCAGAAGATATAATTGCTTCTGTAGACGAAGGTATTTTTGTTGTGAAGATGGGAGGCGGTCAGGTGGATACAGTAAGGGGTGATTTTGTATTCGAAATAACTGAAGGATATATAATTGAACACGGTAAAATTGGCGATATGATAAAAAATGCCACTATGATGGGTAATGGCCCAAATGTATTAAAAGAGATTGATATGGTAGGCAATGATTTAGGTTTTGGCATTGGTACCTGCGGAAAAGATGGTCAGGGAGTGCCAGTGTCTGATGCCCAGCCCACTCTGAGAATCCCAAAAATCGTCGTAGGAGGGAAAAATATCTAAATTTTTACAAAAACAAAAAGGGATGCCTTTTATAAATCCATTGTATGGTCATGCTGGGTGACACACATTTTTCTGAAGGGATGGATATATTGCTGTGCCATTAGCTTAATTCCACCCCTTCAGAAAGGTTAGATGCAAATTAGGTATTTTTACCTTTGCCCTTACGGTGTAATAAGTTCAGGATCTGTAACCACTCCGAGGTAACGGAACCTTCCATTTTTCACAATCTGCACCTGCACATCCTTTACAACCTCACCTTTGACAAAGCTCTTTATCTGACCTGTGAGGGCATCGTAGTTTTTTATATTTGCAATGGCATTACGTATATCAGGACCTTTTGTGCTTTTCGCCCTTTTAATGGAATCGCATATAATCATGAATGCGTCATACGCAGATGCACCCACCATATCAGGCTGAATCTTAAATCTCTCTTCATAGGTCTTTAAGAATTGTTGAACCTCTTTCCTCTTGTCATCGCGGTTAAGGTTTGTAACAATGACAAAACCTTCGGCGCTCGGTCCTGCAATCTCCAGTAGTTTAGGTGAATCAGCACCCTCTTCACCAAGGATATGGGCGTTAATTCCCATCTCACGAGCCTGTTTTACTATAGGTCCTGTCTGGAAATAGTAACCACTTGCAAAGATGAGGTCTGGATTCTCCTGTTTTATCTTTGTGAGATAGGCTTTAAAATCCTTTTCCTGAAAAGGATATGCCTGCTCTGACACAATGGTGGCAATGCCTTTTGCATATTTATTCATGTAATATTTAAAACCCTCTGCAAGGGTGCGGCCAAAGTCATTGTCGCTTACAAGAAGGGCAATCCTTTTCGCTTTTAACATCTTTACCGCTGCATAGGCTGCAGATTTTCCTTCAACAGTACCAAGAAAACCATTTCTGAAACAATAATCCCCTGCCTTTGTGATGTCCGGATGCACTGCATAGGCTGCTACAAATGGTATCTTTTCTTCCTGAAAGATAGGTGCCACTGCCCTACTTGGCGTGCTGTAGGAACCACCCACTACTGCTACTACCTTGTCCTGTTCTATAAGTTTGCGAGCGAGGGCAACAGCCTCTTTACCATCGGCACGGTCATCATAGGCAATGAGCTCAACCTTTTTCCCGAGTAATCCACCTGTGCTGTTTACTCTTTCCAGTGCAAGCTTCACTGAACTATGGGCACTAAAACCATCGGCAGCAGCAGGACCTGTGAGGGGCACCAGAAGGCCTATCTTGATTGTATCATTAGCATATAGACCACCACTCAATAAAAAACCGACCAGCAAAAAAAAGAAAAAAAACTTCACATACTTCATACTTCCACCCCCTAAAAGATTTTTTTATCTAATGCCCTAAATATACCTCTTTAATACGGGTATTATCCATTAAAAAAGTTGCAGGGCCTTCAAGAACGCACTGCCCAGTCTCAAGCACATAACCCCTTGTTGATATTTCAAGGGATGCAAATGCATTCTGCTCAACGAGAAGTATGGTAAGCTGGTGTTCTTTGTTCAATGTCTCGAGGACAGAAAAAACCTCCTGGGTCAGTTTTGGCATAAGACCTGTGGAAACTTCATCCACAAGAAGAAGTTCAGGTTCTGAAACCAATGCCCTGGCTATGGCGAGTTGCTGTTGTTCACCCCCTGAAAGGGTACTTGCAAGCTGATTCTTTCTCTCCTTCAATATAGGAAATATTTCATACAGCTGCAAAATGGATTTTTCTGGAGAAACCTTATTTTTCATGCCATACATACCGGTGAGAAGATTCTCATACACAGTCAACCTTGGAAAGACACGGGAACGTTCTGGAACGATTCTTATTCCAATACGCGCCCTTTTATGTGCAGGCATTTTAGTAATATCCTGGCCTTTAAATATAATGGTGCCGCTCTGAACTGGAACAAGACCCATCAAGCTATTGATGATGGTTGTTTTTCCTGCCCCGTTTGCACCAATAATAGAGATTAGTTCGCCCTTTTCCATATAGAAATTCACATTCTGGACAGCCCGGATGTCTCCATAACTGATTGAAAGGCCTTTAACATCAAGAAACATATTGTCTCTCTCTTTTCCCAAGATATGCCTCTATTACCCTTTCATCCTCCTGTATATCCTTTGGAAGACCTTCAGCAATCTTTTTTCCATGATCGAGCACAATGATACGGTCGCACAACCCCATGGTTACTCGCACATTATGTTCTATGAGCATTATCGTTCTACCTTCTTCACGGATCTTCTTTATGAGATTCTCAAGCCTCTCGATCTCTTCATGCCTGAGCCCTGCAAAGGACTCATCAAGGAGAATCAATGTATGCCCCACTACAAGAGATCTTGCTATTTCAAGGCGTCTTAAATTACCAAGAGGCAAAAGCCCTGACTTTCTGTGGGCTATGTCTTCCAACCCGACCTTCTCAAGGATTTCCATTGCCATATCTATCTCCTTTTTCTTTCCCCAAAAACCCCATAATTTGGTCAGATAAGGATATCGGGAGATTCCCATGGCAACGAGGACATTTTCAAGAACTGTAAGATTTGCAAAGGGTTTTACAATCTGAAAAGTTCTGCCAATACCCTGTTGGGCCACAATGTGAGGTGGCATACGATCTATCCTTGTGTCCTTGAAATAAATTTCACCTGCTGTTGGTTCATATATACCGGAGATGAGATTAAAAAGCACTGTTTTTCCTGCACCATTTGGACCAATGATGCCAAAAATCTCGCCATTATACACATTGAAATCAATCCCATCCACTGCCTTGAGACCGCCGAAATACTTTGATATACCTTTTATACTTAGAAGCGTTTCTGTCATCGTTTTACTCTCAACAATGGTTCAAAAATTCTGCGCATAGCACTGCCTTCCCCAAGAAGACCGCCAGGCTGAAAACGAATCATGATAAGCAGAAGGATAGTATACAGCAGTATCCTGTAATCTACAAGGGGACGGAAAATCTCAGGGAGTATACCGAGAATTAATGTGCCCAGAACAGGACCCCATAGAGTTCCCATGCCGCCTAAGACGAGCATACTCAAAAACCCGACAGAGATGGGAAAAGAAAAATCACCGGCACTTATAAACTGCATATAATGGGCATAGAGTGAGCCACCAATTCCTGCAATGGCCGTTCCGATAACAAAGGCAAGGAGCTTAAACTTTACAGGTGATATACCCAGAGTGGATGCAGCCTGTTCCTCTTCCCTTATTGCATAGCAAGCAAGACTCGCCCAGCTTTTTTTCAACCAATAACATAATCCAATTACCAAAAACAGAAATACGAGACAGAGGATAAAAAAGGAAATGCCCTTCAAACGTACCCCATAAAATGCGATTTTTGGAATACCACCGATACCGAGTGCTCCCCCGAAGAAAGGAACGTAACGGAAGATTGCCTCAACAATAAAATTGATTCCTATGGTGGTAATTGCCAGAAAATCCTCTCTTACGCGAATACTTGGAAGACCAAGAAGAAGACCTATTAAGGCACTTATGGCAATCACAATAGGTAGCGATGCCCAGAATGATAGTCCGGCCTTTGTTGCAAATAGTGCGGCAGTGTATGCGCCTATACCAAAAAAGGCTGCATGTCCAAGGGATATCTGACCTGCATAACCGACTATCACATTTAAACCACATACAGCAATGGCCTGTATCGCAATGAGAGTGCCTATTGTTATCACATATGAACTCACTGTATTACCCCTTTTATCGCGATGAACCCATAATCCCTTCTGAACGCCACATGAGCACCCCTATCATGGCAATAAATGCCAGTGCATCCCTTGGAAGAGGTATATTTGCATATCCGATAAGGATGGTTTCTCCTATACCAAGCAGAAGAGATGCGACAACAGCGCCTGGAACAGAACCAAGTCCGCCCACAACAATTAGTGCGAGGGTTTTATACGCAGGCACCGTTCCCATCGTCGGGTAGACCTGATTATAATATATACCCACAAGAATACCGGCAATAGCAGCAATGGCAGACCCAATAATAAACGTAATGGATACAATCATGTGGCTGTTAATGCCTGTGGCACTTGCCATAGATATGTCTTGAGAAGTAGCGCGCATGGCAAGACCGAGGGATGTCTTTGTTGTTATATACCATAAAATAAAAAATACCGAAGCAGTAATGCAGTAAACAGCCATAAGTGTTGATGAGATAAAGATACCACCAATATGTGCCTCAGGAAAAGGTAGTTTTGCAGGAAATGTAATAATATACGGACCTGCCACAAGCCTGCATACCTCTTCAATAGCAAGGAGCACTGCGATACTTCCTATCAACGGAACAAAGGGAGGGTATTTCATAAGAGGATAATATAGAAACCTCTCAATTATTATACCCATTATTGCACACAACACCATAGCACCAATAAACGCAAGGAAAAGATTACCTGTCCCGTGGAATATATAGAGTCCTGCATAGGCACCTACAGTATAAACTGCTGCATGGGCTACATGGAGTATCCTCATAATACCATATACCAGGGCAAGTCCAAGGGTAACAAGGGCGTAAATGGAACCCATGGCTATACCGTTTAAGAGTTGTTCTATCAATCCCTGCATTTTAGTTTTTCAACCCTCTTTCGCCATAATGCTATCAACCATACCAAGGATCTCCCTTTCTTTTTTAATTGTTTCTTCCTCAAGATGGGTAGCCCTTTTTTTCATCTCTTCTGTAAAATTGTTATCTTTGATAGATGCAATGTTTATTCTCACATTATAAAGGGCTGATAGAACTGCCCCTCGTGCCATAACTGCCGATGTAGCACTATCTGTTATTGCATTTCTATTACCATACCTTACAATATATTGAGAGAGTTCAAATAATTGGTATGCATTTTCCGCAACCTCCATAGGTATACGGGCAGCCTCCTTTAAAGCCATCTCTATGGCTTCGCGGCGCATATTCTTTTCCGATTCTGTTTTCTTTGGTAGACGGTATGCCTCCATGACCTCTGCAAATGCATTGGCATCCCTGTCAATATCCTTTATAAACTCATCTCTTAAGTGTCTCACCTTTTCAAGGAAAGAAGATATTTGTGACTCCTGTTCACTACCACTATCTTTCTTTTTTGTAAGTTGTAAAACCATTTCTATAAGGGCTGTTGATAATGTAGCACATAGAGCGGCAATGCTTCCACCCCCTGGCACAGGTTCAGAGGAACTTACCATTTCGATAAATTTCTTTATCGGCATGTCTACAAACATTACAGATTCTCCTTATTTAATAGCTTATCCACCACAATTTTTCCTTTTTTAATCACCTTTTCAACACTGTTAACGCCTGTATGATAAGGGATATAAATATATGAAGGAAATTCAAGAATAACTGCATCTCCTATTTTACCAATATCGAGACTCCCTAATGTTTTTGCCCTGTCTATGGCAGATGCTGCATTTAATGTCATGGCACACACAGTCTCTTCAGGCGTCATGCCCATGTATATCGTTGCCAATGCAAAAACAAGGGGTATGGATTCGGAAAAACAACTTCCAGGATTGAAATCCGTTGCGAGGGCTATGGCGCAACCTTTATCAATCATGTAACGTGCCCTTGCATAGGGTTCTTTAAGGCAGAATGCTGTCAAAGGGAGAAGGGTTGCCACCACATTGGACCTGGCAATCCTGTCTATATCGTCATCGGATATATAAAGAAGGTGGTCTGCTGATATGGCCATTAGTTCCACTGCAAGACGACTTCCTCCAGAAGATGTCAATTCATCGGCGTGGACTTTAGCCTTTAGTCCCAAGGCTTGTGCAGATTCAAGAAGACGTCTCGATTGCTTAACTGTAAAAACACCCTCTTCGCAGAACACATCACAAAATTCAGCAAGACCTGATTTTACAACATCTGGAAGTACATGGGCAATAAGATAATCAATAAAACCATCTGGATTATCCTTGAATTCCTCTGGAATGGCATGGGCACCCATAAATGTGCTTACAATGTCAACAGGATGGGTATTGTTAAGTATACTCATTGCCTTAAGTTGTCTTATCTCTGTATCGTAGTCAAGACCGTAACCGCTTTTGCCTTCTATGGTAGTCACCCCCATGGAAAGCATACTGTCAAGGCGATGTTTTCCCAAATTTATGAGTTCATCGAGGGTTGCCTTCCTTGTTTCTGAAACAGAATTTTTTATACCTCCACCCCTTTTCATGATCTCCATATAACTTATACCTGATAGACGCCATGAGAATTCATAAGCGCGGTAGCCAGCAAAGATAAAATGTGTGTGGGGATCAATAAAACCAGGAAGGACAGACTTTCCTTTAGCGTCTATGACAACGAAACGTGATGTTTCAAGGCCATCGAGCACATCATCTGTTTTACCTATCCTTGTTATAATACCGTTCTCAATAACAAGGGAACCGTTATGGATAACATTTAGAGATGACATCTCTTTTCCCTTTTTTGCAGCATATCCGCTTACTGTTACGAGTTCAGCAGCATCTTTTATAATGAGGTTTCCGTTCACTCCATCATCCTTGCTTCCAGCACCTGCTGGATACTGAAGTTCTCAAGCCCCAGATAGTATGAGGCAACATCAACGAGGGCCTCCATGGGCACAAAACCTACTATTTCACTGCCCACTATATTAACACCATATCTTTTTGCCTCAACCCTTATAAGCTCGAATGCCCTATAAAGGGGCGTCTTTGTAAAATCCGTCATATTCATTGAAACCTGCGTTATCCTTCTCTCTTTCAGTTCAATACCAATTGCCTTACAATATCTAAGCCCTCCACCTGAATGTCTCACTGCCTTTGCTATGGTATTGGCAATCTCTATATTATCTGTATCGAGATTCACATTGAAGGCAATAAGAGGCATACGTGCCCCTACTGCCACTACTCCTGCAGTGGGATGAATTGATCTTTCTCCATAATCAGGTTTCCATTCAGGTAATTTGAGTTTTTCTGCCATCCCCTCGAACTGGCCCTTTCTTATGTTTGCCAGATCCTTTCTTGCAGGGTCTGTTGCTGATTCTTCATAAAGGAAGGAAGGAAGCTTATATTTTTCCCATAGAGATTCAGCAACCTCTTTTGATAGGCTTATGGCCTCATCCATGGTAATGTTCTTTATCGGAATGAAGGGAATAACATCAACAGCACCCATACGTGGATGTTGACCCTTATGAAAACGCATGTCAATTAAATTAAT
>Ga0116168_1000105_pt1 | contig 86165 bp, 77 predicted proteins | sample AD_UKC129_MetaG_FD_89795 | JGI IMG/M metagenome (GOLD analysis project Ga0116168, IMG submission 89795) | Active sludge microbial communities of municipal wastewater-treating anaerobic digesters from Canada - AD_UKC129_MetaG | ecosystem: Engineered > Bioreactor > Anaerobic > Digestate | place... | reverse complement strand
GTATTCTTATGGTAGGCCATCGGGGCAACACTCCTTTTGGTTTGTTTTTTGAGCAACTTACCATTTCGGAGTCCCGATGGCTTTTCCTCTTCAAAATTGCGAACTTAATTATACACTGACGGCGTGAATTAAGGGGGGACTTTTTGAAGCCGATCAAAAGGATGATTTGTTAAATGTGCTCTGTGGGAAGGACATTAACAAACCCCGTAGAATAAGGGATGTTGTAAAAACGATTAACAAGTGCCCTGATGTACGCAGCAGATCGGGCCCAGTGCTGTTGGCATCCCAGCCCGGTGTAGATGAACCAGTGAACTGTAAGGTCTAGGGGAGTGATTAGAATTAGGACTATTCTAGCCAACGGAACCGTGATCACACCCATACGTGCCCTGCATAGCAGCAGTGTCATCGTTGAAGGCGGTAGGATCGCAGCGGTGCTTCCCAGCGATCAGGTGGAAATGCAAGAGCAGGATCGGGTTATCGATGTTGGAGGCGCTTACATAGCTCCGGGGTTCATCGATATCCACACCCACGGTGCCGGGGGGCACGATTTCATGGATGGTTCGGTGGAGGCCATCATGGAGGCGGCGCGCACCCACCTGCGTTACGGTACCACCACCATCATGCCTACCACCCTAACGTCCGATTTGGATGAGTTGTTTGACACCTTGGATAAGTTCGCCCAGGCCAAGTCCAAGCTCAAGGATGGGCCGAATCTCCACGGGCTGCATCTGGAGGGTCCCTACTTTTCCAGGGAGCAGGCCGGGGCGCAGGATCCCCGGTACATCAAAAATCCCGATCCGGATGAGTATCGCCGGATCGTGAGATACTCCGGCGAGGTCAAGCGCTGGACCATCGCTCCCGAGCTGCCGGGGGCCTTGGAGATGGGGCGCTATCTCTCGGAGCGGGGTATTCTCTGTTCCATGGGCCACACCAATGCGGTCTACGAAGACGTGGTGGCGGCGGTGGAAAATGGGTTCCGGCTGGTAACGCACCTCTATTCAGCCATGTCTGGAGTGAGGCGGATCAACGCCTACCGTTACGCCGGAGTGATCGAAAGCGCCCTGCTCCTGGATGAACTAACCGTGGAAGTGATCGCAGATGGTGTGCATCTGCCCAAGAGCCTGCTGCAGCTCACCTACAAAGTGAAGGGGCCTGATCGGATCTGTCTTGTGACCGACTCCATGAGGGGTGCCGGGATGCCGGAAGGCGAGTCGATTCTGGGCAGCCTCAAAGATGGACAGCGGGTGATTATCGAAGACGGCGTAGCTAAGCTGCCTGACCGCAGCGCGTTTGCCGGAAGTGTGAGTACTTCCGATCGCTTGGTGCGCACCATGGTCAAGCTCGCTGAGGTACCCCTGGCGGACGCTGTGAAGATGGCAACGTTGACGCCGGCTAAACTCTTGGGAATCGCTGAGCGCAAAGGGCAGATCGCACCTGGTAAGGACGGAGATCTGGTCGTGTTTGATGCGGACATAAACGTATCTTTAGTGATGGTTGGCGGCCAGGTCAGATTCGAGCAGAGTCAAGGAAGGGACTTGTAAGGCACGGTACAACCCCTGAGAGGAGAGTTAGGAAATGCGGGACATCACCAAACAGTATCTGACCGCGGTCTCAGAAATCATTCGCAGAATAGCTGAAGAAGAACAAGAAGCCATTGACCGGGCCGCAGATGTGTTAGCGGACTTCGTCATGCAGGATAAGCTGATCAACATCATCGGTCCAGGCGGGCATTCCAATCTAGCCGCTGAAGAAGTCCTCTGGCGGGCCGGCGGCCTGGCCTGCGTGAATCCCATCCTTGACCCCGGAACTATTCTCATGTTCGGCGCCAAGCGTTCCAACTACATCGAGAGAACGCCGGGATATGCTGCAGCCGTCTTGGATTCCTATGGGGTGCAGCAGGGAGATGTCCTGGTAATTGTTAACGCCTATGGCATCAACTCCATGACCATCGATTGCGCCTTGGAGTGTAAGAGGCGGGGTGTGACCTCCATAGCCCTCACATCCACCAGTTTCGCTGAGCATGTGCCTCCCGGCGCTCCGGCGCGGCATCCCAGCGGCAAGAATCTCCACGAGATCGCGGACATGTATATCGATGTCCATCTGCCCCTGGGAGATGCGGTGGTGGCTGTGGAGGGTATCCCCCAAAAGATGGGACCCACCTCGACCTTTGCCAATGCTTTCGCCATAAATTTGCTGATGATGACCACCGCGGAGAAGCTCCTGGAACGGGGAGTGCGGCCCCCGGTTTGGACCAGTGCCAACTTACCGGAAGGGGATCGCTTGAACAAAGAATATGAGGAAAAATACGCCTACAGGGTCCGTCATCTGCTGTAAGGACGTGTAGGGATTATCTAAAACATCAGGAGGTGCTCTCATGGCAGTACAAGAGTTGAAAATCGGCAGCATTCAGGTGAAGATCTTTCCAACCAAAGAAGAACTGGGGTTAGCCGCGGCTCAGCACGCCGCGGAGGTGATCGCAAAGCTGGCTCCGGAAAGCGTCAATATCCTTTTCGCCACCGGCACATCCCAGTTTCCCCTGGTTGAAGGTTTGAAGAAGCAAGACATCGATTGGCAGCGGGTTCATGGTTTCCATTTGGACGAATACAAGGGTATTTCCCCGGATCATCCCGCGAGTTTCCGCCTCTGGCTGCGGGAGCGGATCGATCAGCAGTTCCACCCGGCGGCCTTCAATTACATCCAAGGGGATGCGCCGGATATTGAGGCGGAATGCCAGCGCTATGCCGCACTGCTGAAGGAGAATCCCATCGATGTGGGCTTTATCGGCATCGGGGAAAACGGGCACATTGCTTTCAACGATCCGCCTGTGGCTGATTTCCAGGACAAGCAGCTGGTGAAAGTGGTGGAGCTGGACGAAGCCTGCAGAAAGCAACAGCTGGGGGAAGGGTGGTTCCCCACCTTGGATGATGTTCCCCGGGAGGCTGTCACCCTCACCATCCCCGCCATCATGTCCTGCAAAACCATAATATCCGTAGTTCCCGAGGCCCGGAAAGCCCAGGCTGTGCGGGATGCCCTGTTGGGGCCCATTGAGCATGCCTGCCCAGCTTCCATCCTCCGGACCCATCCTGGAGTAACGCTCTATCTCGACCAGGAGTCCGCGAGTCTGTTTCTGCGGGACTTTGAGAAGTAGCGCAGCAGCATGACCTGGCGCTGCTGGGTAGTTCCTGCCAGATGCGGCCCGCCAGGCTTTACCTGACGTCAAATTCCTTTACCAGTGCAGGGGTTTTTGTAAAGAGCTTGAACGTATTAGTAACACGGTGTAACGCGGAGGGGGGATGGCTACAGCTAGGCTCTTAGTTACCTGTCTTTGGAGAAACTGATTACTTGTCAAGGAGGTAGAAGTCGTTGAGAAAACCGTTTGTGGTGTTGGCTATCACTCTGTTGACGCTGGTGCTTGTGGGCGGTGCCGCGCTGGCCCAAACCGGTAGTTTGGCCATTTGGAGTGCCGCTTCGGAAGAAGAAGCCCAGGCTCTGGTTGCTGAGTTTAAGAAGCTTTATCCCGGCATTGCTGTGGACCTGATCCGCGCTGGCTCCGGTGAGCTGCTCACCAGGATGCAGGCGGAGGCTCCCCGTCCCGGCGGTGATATCATCCTGGGTATCGCCAAGGAATCTTTAGATGCGGTATACGATCTGCTGGAACCCTATAAAGCCGCGAACCACGATGAGATCCCAGAAAACCTCAGGGATAGTGCCGATGTTCCCCGTTACTACGGCTATTCCATGCCGCTGCAGGCTTTCATGGTCAATACCGATCTGCTGGCTCCGGAAGATTATCCCAAGACCTGGAAGGACTTGGCTGATCCCAAGTACAAAGGGGAAATCATCCTGGCCAACCCGGCCCTTTCTGGATCGGCCTATGCTCAGCTGTTCATGATGTATGAACTGTATGGCTTCGATTTCTGCGTGGAAGTGGGCAAGAACGCCATCTTCACCGCCTCTTCCACCATGGTTCCAGAAGCTGTTGCCCGGGGCGAATATGCCATTGGCGTAACCGGTGAAGGCAACATCGCCCTGGCCATCAACGATGGGGCTCCGGTCATTGCCATTTACCCAGAGGATGGAACCGGTGCCAGGTTCGACGGCTCCGGCATCTTGAAGGGCGGCCCCAATCCGGAGAACGCCAAGCTGTTCATGGATTTCCTCACCTCTTTGGATGCGTACCGCATCATCGTGGAAACCAGACAGCGCCGGGTCGTGCATCCCGATGCCCCTGGTCCTGGGCCCCTCCCGCCCTTGAGCGAGGTCGTGCTCATTGACTATGATGACGCCAAAGCTGCCGAGATCCGCGAAGATCTGACCATGCGGTTCTCCGACGCAGTATTCTAAAAGGAGAGCGACAAGTCTAGCCCGGAGTTGCTCCGGGCTAGATTTTAGGAGGTAAAGATAGGTGAGTTCACGCATTAGATACAAAGAAGTAGAAAAGATCTTTCCAGGAGATCCACCAGTACACGCACTGAAAAAAGTGTCCTTCACCATTGAACCGGGAGAACTCTTCTGTCTGCTTGGCCCCAGTGGCTGCGGCAAGACCACCTTGCTGCGCTGTACAGCAGGTCTGGAGACCCTCAGTTCCGGCAGCATTTTCTACAACGATCAAGACGTCACCAGCATTCCGCCCTTCCGGCGCAACATCGGGATGGTGTTCCAGAGCTACGCCCTCTATCCCCACCTGAACGTGTTTGAAAACGTGGCCTATGGCCTGCGGGTGCGCAAAGTGGACCAAGCCACCGTGAAACGGAAGGTGGAGGAGATCATGGAGCTGGTGGGTCTGCCCGACGTGCTCAAGCGCAACCCCAGCCCCACTGCCCTCTCCGGCGGTCAGCAGCAGCGGGTGGCGGTGGCCAGGGCGTTGGTGTACGATCCCCAGATCCTGCTGCTGGATGAACCCTTAGCCAACTTGGACGCCAAGCTGCGTAGGCACATGCGCGCCGAAATCCGCCGCATTCAAAAGGTGACCAATATTACCACCATCTTCGTCACCCACGACCAGGAGGAGGCCATGGCCATTGGCGACCGCTTGGCCATCATGCGGGACGGTATCATTGAGCAAATCGGCTCTTCGGACGAAATCTATCATAATCCAGCGAATGCCTTTGTCTCCAACTTCATCGGCAAAATGAACTTCTTCCCAGGCCGCATCGTGTCTATGGATGGGGACCACTACCAAATCCAGCTGGACAGCGCTGGCTACGATTTGCGCTTCACCCCCAAGGTTGCCTCTGATGCCCAGGGAGCCAAAGCAGGCGACAGGATCACCGTTGGTTTCCGGCCCGAACACCTGCAGATCGCCCCAAGCCCCACCGAAGGACAGGTGCGGGGCAGGGTGCGCATTATCCAGCACCTGGGCCAGGTGGTGCGCTATGAAGTGGCCCTGGAGCAGGGCGGTACAGAGAGGGCCATCGAAGTGGATATGCGGCGCCTAGTTCCCGGTGTTTTGGAGGGAGATGAAATTGCCGTCCAATTCCCGCAGGATGTGGGCTTCCTGTTTGCTGAAGGAGGGGAGGAGTAATGGCGGTCCGCCCTAACGAGCCGGAAAGCAGGCTTCGGCGCTTTCTGAGCAAGGACTTCACCCCTTATTTGGTATTCAGTGTTCCCCTGATCTTCATGGTCATCTTTCTGTTCTGGCCTTTGGTGACCACTTTTATCCGGGCTTTCCTGCCCGCGGGTAGGCACTTCACGTTCGGACCGTTCTCTTTGAACAACTTCGAACGCTTCGCCACGTCCAACCTCTACCGCATGAGCCTGCGGAACTCCTTTATCGTGAGCTTCGCGGTGGTGTTCTGCACCATGCTCATCGGTGTGCCCATGGGTTACTTTGTCGCCCGGGTGAAGATGCCCTTTAAGAACCTCATCCTCTCCCTGGGTATCCTGCCCGTGATCCTGCCTTCCTTTGTGGGGGCCTTTTCCTGGATTCTGCTTTTGGGCAGGCAGGGGCTGGTGCGGCAGTGGATCAACGCCTTTTTAGGCCTGTTTGGCCTGGAACTGCCCTCCATCTATGGGTTGTTTGGGGTCATCTTCGTCATGACCGTAACCTACTATCCCTTTGTGTTTCTCTTGGCCTACGGGGCCTTTGAGGCGGCTAATCCCCTTCTGGAAGAGGCGGCCATGATCATGGGTGCACGGCGCAGCCGCATTCTGCGCACCGTCACTCTACCGCTAGTTCTGCCCAGCCTGGGCGCGGGGGCCATCTTGGTCTTCATCCGGGCCATGGGCAACTTCGGCATACCCGCTATCCTAGGGGGCGAAGAGTATGTGCTGCCCACCCTGATCTACTTCCGGGTGAACGGATTCTACGATCTGAACGGGGCTGCAGCCATTTCCCTGGTGAGTGTGGCCATTACCGGCGGGGCGCTGCTTCTGCAGAAGTTCGTGATCAGCAAGCGGGAGTACGAGACCATCGGAGCTTCCCGCTCCCAGTTTGCCCAGCACACCCATCCGGCCATCAGGATTATCGCCACCGTGTTCTGTCTCTTGGTGCTGCTCATCTCCCTGGCACCTCAGATCACCATGGTGGTCATGTCCTTCTTCACCAGGTGGGGGAGAACAGGCCCCGAGGGCTTTACCTGGGCCAACTACGCCCGGATTCCGGAGATTGCCGGCAAACCTATCCTCAACTCGCTGTATCTTTCCACCACGGCATCTCTGCTCTGCGCGGTGCTGGGCTGCCTGGTGGCGTACATCACCGAGCGGCGTAAGCCCAGGGGAGCTCTCATTTTGGATCTGGCCATCATGGCACCCTTTATCCTGCCCGGTACCGTGGTTTCGGTGGCGGTCATCTCCGCCTTCGGCAGCGGGTCCATCTTTGCCCTGGGGGGAACCTACACCATCATTTTGATCTCGTACATGATCCGTAGAACCCCCTATGTGTTCCGCTCCGCGGTGGCCAGCCTCTCCCAGCTGGATCCCACTTTGGAAGAGGCGTCCATGATCGCCGGAGCCAACTGGCTGTACACCTTCCGCAGGGTGAGCCTGCCCCTGATTCTGCCGGGGATCATCTCCGGTACCATCCTGACCTTCGCCACCCTGCTTCAGGAGCTGAGTACAACGATTTTGCTCTACTCGGCCCGCACCAGGACACTGCCCATTTTGATCTGGGGAGCTGTGGCGGACGGCAAGTTTGGCGAGGCCAGTGCCCTCTCCACGCTGCTCATCACCATGGTGTTCATCGTGGTGTATGTCATGAACCGTTTCTTGGGCAAGTCCATTACTTCCAGTTTCAAGGTGGGATAGGGAAATGACCAGACCCAAACTCATGTTTTCCAGCCGAGTATTCGGCACCGACACAGAAAAGATCTTAAGCTACGCCCAAGCCCAGGGCTACGGTGGAGTGGAGTGGTATCTGAATAGCTTCCGGCTGCGCACGCCGCAAACGCGGCGTGACGCCTTTTTCCGCAGTTTAGATCGGTATCCCGATCTGCGCTACACCTTCCACCTGCCCACGGTGGATGTGGAGCTGGCCCACGGCAATCTCCTGATCGCCGAAGCGTCCCTGCGCTACATGCAGCTCTACATCGAGTACCTGGCTCCCTGGCTGCAGCAGCAGAGCGAGCCCCAGATCATCACCCTCCATGTGGGCTCCAATTCCATTCCCGTGGAGGAGCTGGATTGGCATACTGCCCTCCGCCACCTGGAGGAACTGGGGAGGTTCGCCGCGGAGCGCAACGGCATGGTCCTCCTGGAAAACCTCAAGGTGGGTTGGACCACCGATCCCCACACCCACCTGGAGATGATCCAGCGGGCGGGGCTGAAGGGCCTTACCTTTGACACCGGGCACGCGGCATCCAATCCCAAGGTGCGCGGCGGGGAGCTTAAGCTTGTGGAGTATGTGGATCTGCTGCGGGATCACATCCGCCACGTCCACTTTTATTTCTACGAAAGCCTGGATAAGGGCAGTCACATTCCTCCTCAAGAATGGGACGAGGTGGCAGAAGTGTGGCGCCGGGTAGTGAACCTGCCCCATGTACAGTCGGTGGTGCTGGAGCTTTCCAGCCAAGAGGAGCTGGAGCAGACCTTTAAGCTGCTGATGGAGAATAAGGAGAAGTGGTAGCGGTGGCGCCGGAGCTGAAGATCAAGGAGGAGCTGGCGTTCTATCGGCGGGAGCTTTGCGATAACATCCTGCCCTTTTGGATCCAGCGTGCTTTGGACCGGGACTACGGCGGGTACTTCACCTGCTTCAATAACGCGGGGACGGAGCTGGTAAGTACAGATAAGTATGTGTGGTCCCAGGGCCGGCTGGTCTGGGTCTTCGCGGAACTCGCGGCCATGCTGGGTGAGGAGCGCTTCTTGGACTATGCCAAGCTGGGTGTGGATTTCCTCCTCCAGCATGCGCTTTTGCCGGATGGCAGCGCCGCCTTTTTGCTGAGTAGAACAGGTGAACCCAAGGAACCCGCACCAGGCAGCGGCCTGGCCACCAGCATTTACGCGGACTGCTTTGTGGTGTTGGGTCTGAGCTGCTATGCCCGGGTGACGGGAAACAGGGAGATCCTCCAGTTTGCCGGGGAGCTTTACCAAAGTATTGAGCGCAGGCTGCAGGGGGAATTCCGCACCGATCCCTATCCTATTCCCCAGGGGATGTACGCCCACGGCGTGGCCATGATCCTGCTCACCACCAGTCAAGAGCTGCGTGATGCCCAGCGGGCGCTGGGTGATCTGGATCACTTACAGACCAACGAGAAGTGCCGGGGCTATGTGCAGCTCATCTTCGACCTCTTCTACAAAGGGGGCCTTTTGCAGGAAATGGTCCAGCCGGGCCAGCCCGGGGAGTCGCTTCTGGAACGCTATATCAACCCCGGTCACTCCTTGGAGTGCCTGTGGTTTATGCTGCACCAGGCCCTGGAGGATGGGGATCAGGCGCTGGTGGAGGCCTGCGCTGATCTGGCGGAAGCTACCTATAAAGTGGGGTGGGACGAGCAGTACGGAGGACTTTTGCTCTTTGTGGATCGGGATGGGGGAGCGCCCCGGGGCGAAGTGGGGGCGCTGGCCGGACATCCCATGGTGCGCAAAGTGCAGCAGGACTGGTCCCATAAGCTCTGGTGGCCCCATTCCGAAGCCCTGTATACAACCCTCTTGGCCTACGCGCTGACCAAGCGCCCTACGCTTTGGGAGCTCTATGCCAAGACTAAGGAGTACACCTTCCGCACCTTCCCCCATCCGGATCCCGCGGTGGGCGAATGGATTCAGATCCGGGATCGCCAAGGCGCGCCCATGGAAGCGGTGGTGGCCCTGCCGGTCAAGGATCCTTTCCACATTGCCCGCTGTCTGATGCTCATTATCCAGCTCCTGGAGAGAATGGAGCGGCAGGTGGAAGGTGAGGCCCAATGACCGTAGTATTGCGCGCGGGGTTCGGCCGCGCCGCGATCACCCCTCAGCTAGGCAGCCCCATGGCCGGTTATCTGGCGCGGGTAAAGGGCGCCCAAGGGGTGCATGATGAGCTGTCTGCCCATGCCGCGGTATTTGAGCAGGGTCCTCTGCGGGCTGCGGTTTTGAACCTGGACCTTTTGGAAGTTACGGAAGAGATCTGCCGGGAAATCCGCAGGCGAGCCGAGGGCGCCCTGGGGATTCCCGGGGATAATCTCCTGATCTGCGCCACCCACACCCATTCCGGCCCGGCGGTCTCCAAAAAGTTCGGCTTTGACGGAAACGAGAGCACTGTGGACCGCATTATCTCCGGGGCAGTGCTGGCCCTGGAGGAGGCCCAGGGGAAATTTCAGGCAGTTCAGGTGAAACGGGGAAGGGCCGCCTTAGCGGGGGTGGCTAAGAACCGGAGGACGCTGGAGGAAACCCCCGATCCTGCAGTGCAGGCGGTGGGGTTTTATGCAGGTGCGGAGCTTGTGGGCTGCCTGGTCAATTTCGGTCTGCACCCCACAGTGCTGGGGGCGGAGAACTTGGAGTATTCTGCGGACTATCCAGGCTTTCTCCGGCGAGCTGTAGCCAGGCAGCATCCTGGGTGCTGCACTTTGGTGTTGACCGGCGCGGCGGGGAATGTCAATATCGGTTATTCCGCGGATGCCAGCGCCTTGGGCGAGCAGATTGACTTCCGCACCTTTACCAAGGCGGAGGAAGTGGGAACGACCATCGCCCAGGCAGCCCTGAATGCTTTGGGGGATGGTGTAAGCTGCACGGAGCCTTTTCTGCAGGTGGTCAGCGGCAGGATTCCGCTCCCCCTAAAGCACTTGCCCACCCTGGACGAACTTGGGCTGAGCCTCGCGGAGCTGCGGGAAAGGAGGCAGGCCTTGCCGCCGGAGAGTTCCGAAGCGAAGCAGCTCAGTATCGAGGAAGTCTATCTAACTGTACTCCAGGCTTCTCTGGAGGATTACAAGGCGGAAGGCCGCAGCGAGCTGGACGTTCCCCTGCAGGCCTTGGCTGTGGGCGATACGGTATTGGTGGGCATCCCCGGTGAACCCTTCGCCGAGCTGGGCCTATCCATCAAGGCGGGCTGGGAACCTGCCCAGGTGCTGGTGGTCGCTTACGCCAACGGCTACTTCGGCTATTTCCCCACCATGGAAGCCTTCCAGGAAGGCGGCTACGAGGCGGAAACCTCCGTATTCCACCCAAGTGCCATCCAGGTGCTCACCACTGAGGCTCGAAGGCTGATTGCAGCCGTGCTTGGCAAATTAGGCTTAGGTTGACAAGGGGCTCCCAAGGGGGCCTTTTTTGCTTGTTTCGTCCGCTGGCTGAAAGCATTCTATCCAAAGCAAAGATCTTGGGTTAACTGGTTAAGAAAAATGTGAAAGAGGTAACCGGCAGTATCCCGTTTGGGGGAGGAACATCGATGGCTTTCGGTGAATTTTCATCACGATATGGGGTTGGGGCGTTTCGCGTTCCCCATGAGGCAGCGAATGCACTCTCTGGTACGCAAGAGCACGGATGCTAGGGTCCAGGCAAGATATCTTGGACTATTGCGGAGGTATGGCTGTCGACTATTTGAACGTGAGCTCCGGCGGGCAAGACCCACCGGCCCCCTGAGGACGTAGATAAACTCTCCATCGGCAGACAAGGCCATCACTGCGCTCAGGCTACACCTCAGGAGCAAACGCTAGCATGAAGGCAGTGCCCAGCCCCTGGTTCCTTACGCAAAAGACGAGACGCTTTCCAGCCACTGTTTGCCGGGGTCTCCTGAAGACAGGTTGCGGACTGGTGAGGAAGTGGGGAAAGAGGGTGTAGTGATGCTGCTGGAATTCCTGTCTGCCTGGCTTGGAGCTCGGTTGTTTTCTTGGCTTGCTGTGCTGTTGCGCGCCCCTACACCTGCAATCCTGATGATTACACAGATCGGAGCTGGGTTGTCTAGGGGATTGGCGTACGCTCTCTTCCTGGTTGCAAACATCCACGGAGCGGATCTCGGGCTGGGAGCCCCTCCGTGGCTCAGTGGATGGTTTTGGCTGGTGTTCGTCTTCACAGCAGCCATCACGGCCATGGAATGGCGACTGATAACAGTGCGACAGCTGATAGGCCGGCCTATCAACAACCATATTGTGTTTGCTGTTCTGTTAGGTGGTCTAGAAGCGATCCATCATGCGGGACGAGGCGCTATTTTAAGACGTTACGCTCTTTCCAACGTACCGAGAAGCCTGGGCCTTTTGAGAGGCCGTGAGGTGTTGGTTGGGTTCTTCTGGGGCATCCTTCTGGGAATAATTGTTGTGGTGGTTGACATCGCCAGAGCCCGCAGGGAAATGAGAAAGGTAGGGAAAGGGACGGGGGCTCAGTACGCTTTCTACCAGGTTTTTGAGGAAGTTATCCATTTCTTGGACGATACATACGGTCTCAGCGTATTTACGTTTACGGAGTTAATCGCCTATGTTTTTGCCCAAATTGATGCTTACCTCCTCGGGAAAAGCTACGCATTGCGACAGGAAATGACCAAACTGTTTCTTAGAACCTACGTTCTCTTTCTAGAAGAGAGGTTTAGGGTTGAGGGTGCGGAACACTATCAACAGCTCACTGGGCGGGTTAAGGAATATATACGGATGCTGAGGAAACGCTCAGAAGAAGATATACTGTGGCAATTGGAGTTCTGGATCAGCCAAGCGGCACTGCGCGGGGATTACTATCAAGAGGGTAGTCCAGCCGTGATAAGTACCTTTTGCGGGTATGCCACGCGCCGAACTGCACTCAGGAACTTCCTGTCGGGAATCTCCCACCTGTACCGTGTTCAACTGGGCCAGGCAGTCGCCATCGGTTCTGGCCAGTCCGCAGACAGGCCGGCAGGAGTTAGGTGAGAGAAGACTTGATGACGCCTGCTGCAGGGCACAGCATCGCGCTTTCTGCACAGCCTCCCAGTTACATCCACAGTGGCGTGGAACCACTGTCAGACAGCGAACTTGGGGCTGTTACTGGTGGAAGTGACAGACGGGGCACAACGCTGAAGGACAGGTGATCCACTGTAGCCAGTTGCTTTCTCTGTACAACGGGCACTGTTTCACTGCGAAACGGTGCCCGTTCTTTGCTTGCCTGGACTCCACTGCAGGCAGGACTGCCGACCGGTGCTGCCCCTACGATGTCCCTTACGCTTCGTAACATCCATATATACTTGGTCCCGTAGTTTCGGTACAGATGTCTACCATACAGCTAACGCGGCTTTTCAGTAAGCAAATAAACACAGTTTTGACACAGCAATTGCGCGGCGGAGTAAAAAATTCGATGACAAATTGTGTGAATGAAGCAGGAATCTGGGTAACGCCGCAGAAACATAATTAACGTTAACGTTAACGTTCATGTATGTGACGGCGGGCGCAATGGCTAGCCACAGATGGGAGCGGAATCATGCGTGTAACTATCGCTGACATTGCAAAAAGGGCAGGAGTGTCGGTAAACACAGTATCTCGCGCCTTGAGCGGAAAGGACGGTGTTAGCGAAGAAACTCGGGCCAAGATCGTCAAAATCGCCCGGGAGCTTAACTACCGTCCCAACTTGCTGGCGCGTGGTATGCGCCAGGACAGGGCTGACTTCATCGGTGTCTTGGTTTTGGATATCGGCAACACCGTCTTTAGCCGCATGATCAGAGGCATCGAAAATGAGCTGGTTGGTGAGTCCATGACCATCATCATCGGCAACTCCGATGAGAATGTGGCCAAAGAACGCCACTATCTCGAGATGATGATCATGACCAACTGCCGCGGCGTGATCATCAGCCATGCTAGTACTGAGGCGCTCAGGTTTCTGAAGAAAGAGGGTGTTCCCTTTGTAGTTCTGGACCGGGATACCCAGGGCTTTCCCTGCGACCAGGTCTACGTGGACAACGTGAGTATGGGATATCAGGCTACGAAGCATCTGGTTGATCTAGGGCACCGCGACATCATCTTTATCAGCAAGCAGTCCGAAGTGGATTTCGACCACCGGAAACGGGCCCAGGGTTATGAGCTGGCCTGTGGGGAACACGGTTTGAGACAGCGGACGAGGGTTTACGAATGTGTGGACGCGGCTGAAGCGAAGCTTCTCATTGAAGCAATTTGGCAAGAAGAGCAACCTACTGGCCTGGTCATTGGTCAGCACTCCCTAGCTGAAGGTGTTCTGGCTGGCCTCACCGGTTTAGGGGTGCGCATACCAGAGGAACTCTCCGTGGTGATCATAGGTGAGCCAACTTGGGCGTCCTTTCTCCCCTGGACCTTTACCACCATAGAAAGACCTTTGGAACGGATCGGTGAGATGGCGGCGCGCTTGCTGCTGAACCGAACCTCCAATAAGCTCACGGATGACTATCAACGCTGCGTTTTGGAATCACATCTCGTTGTACGGGGCTCCACAGGTCCACCGCGCAACTAGCTTGCGAACTTGTGGGCAGAACTAGTTCAGCCACCCCATGGCTATGATCGGGTAACGGCACCCAGTACGCTGATGAACCAGGATAGGCAAAACACAAAGCTGCAAGGAGTGAGGCAATTGAAGTTTGTGTGCTGTTGGCTTTATGCCATCGACAGATATGGATTCCCCCCGAGTATCCCTGACACCCTTACTGCCTTAAGGGAGATCAAACAGCTGGGCTTCGATTACGCGGAACTGGAAGGGGTCTCTGGGCCCAATATCGAGGCCGTCTACGAACACAGGTTTGAGATCAAAAAACTGGTGACGGAGATAGACTTGAAGATTGTCAACTTCGTTCCCGTGATTCCAGAACTAAGGGAACTGGATGAGGAAAAAAGAGCCTATGGTAGGGAACTGTTTGCCAAGGGCGTGGAGATCGCTAAGACCCTAGGCACTGAGTTTGTGCAGATCGACAGTTTCCCCGCCTGCCTCGAGTGCTTGGATGGCGTGCAGTATGAGGGAGAAAACGTTACCAACTACGGAGCTCGCTACCGCTATCGCCTCTCGCCTGAGTTCAGTTGGGACAGGCAGTGGGAGGTCTTTGTGGACAGCGTGAAATGGTGTGCTCGACAGGCGGCTGCCGCGGGCTTGAAGTTGATTGTGGAGCCAAGGGTCGGAGAGATCGTGAGCAACACCGATGCCATGCTGCGTTTGCTGGACGCTGTGGATGAACCGAATCTGGGAGCCATTCTCGATACGGGCCATCAGTATGCCCAGAAGGAGATTCTGCCTCTGAGCATAGCCAAGCTGAAGGACCGTCTCTTCTATCTGCACCTTTCAGACAATGATGGAACGCGCAATGATCACCTGGTTCCTGGCGAAGGGACAATAGACTGGGTTCACTTTTTTGAGGCGCTGCAGATCATTGGCTACAGTGGGTATGGCGGTCTAGATATGGCCAAAACCAAGGAAGATCTGAGTACATCTTACTTGAAAGCTCGAGACATCTTTGAGCAGTATGCACGGCAGGCCGGATTGTGAGACTTGGAGAAAGGCGGTGATGCGTTACAGACAGGCTGCTGAGTAGAGTTGGGCATCGGGCACAAAAAAGATAAGGCAGGAGGAATGATCGATAATGTCAAGACGAGCACGGGTAGTAGTAGCGTTAAGTGTGCTGCTGATGATGCTGTCTTCTCTGGGCGCTGTCTCGGCTCAGACCCTCAAGGTAACTGCTGAGGCTTGGTACTACAACAAGTACAAACTGGAAGAAGCGGCCGCGCGGTTCCAGGAGGACCATCCTGGTGTGGAGTTTGAGTGGTCCAAGGCTGGCGACTTCGAAGTGGCTCCGCTGATGCTCGCCTGGTCCAGGGACAGATATGTTGCCGACATCGCCATCGTGGCCAGCCCCTCAGAAGCGGTTGCTTTCCAGGCCAGGGGACTGCTGCACGACTTTGAAGATGTCTTGGTTGGTAAATATGCGAAGGAGAACTGGTTGGAAGGCTTCCTGGAGCAGTGCACCATGGATGGAAAAGTCTATGCCATCCCCACCGACGCCGAAGTGATGACCTTGGTGGGCAGGAGGGACTTCGCAGCTGAAGCAGGCCTTACCGATGCCGATGGCTATATCATCCCACCGAAGGATTTCGACGAGCTCTACGAGTATCTGCAGAAACTGACTGTCAAAGACGAGACCGGCCGGACCGTTCGCTACGGCATGACCGTGAACTGGAGTCCTGAGTACATGTGCTACGCCTACTTCTCTGGCATTCAAGCCATGCGCGGGACCATCTACGATGACGAAGGAAATCTAGACTTCAGCTCACCCGAGGCTGTGGAGCTGCTGAGATTCTGGCAGCGCGGCGTTGACGAGGGGCTCATCTCCACCAGTTCACTAGTTGAACACAGCGGACCCCGCAACGATATGCAATCCGGGTTGGCCTGCATTCTGTGGGAGGATCACGCCCGGGTGATCGAGATCGGCCATGTGGTTGGCCCGGAGAATATGCAGATTGTCCCCATCCCCGGTTCTGAGGAGAACGGTACCGTATCCTACACCATGAGCCTGATGATTCCCACCAGCGCTGAACACCCTGAACTGGCGAAGCAGTTTGTCTTGGAACAGCTCAATGCGGAGTGGTTCGCACACGATCTCATGGATCGCTGGGGCAAGCTGTTGGGCTTGAAAGAACACGTGGAAGCCAAGATGGATGATCTCATCTGGAAGACCGTGTTCCAGCTGGCCGACAATTCCGTGGGACTGCCCAAGACAGTAGACCACGCCAAGATGGTTGATATTATGACCGCTGAAATCCACAACATGCTTAAGATGCAGCAAACACCGGAAGAGACTCTCGCAAGGATACGTGAGCAGATCGCACCACTGAATCTGGAACCCCTGGGATAGGATTCGCAGCTAGAAGCACGTCTCGGGGCTGCGCATGCAGCCCCGAGACCCTTCGAGTATAAGGAGTGTTGCCCAATGACCAGGTCCAAGGCGAGGCAGACCAAAAAAGCGCTAGTTCCGTGGCTCTTTTTGCTACCGGCAGTGGTATTCTTGGCGACTTTTCTGCTGTATCCACTGCTATCTGCCCTGAGAATCAGCTTTTCTGAGTACAATTTCGTTTACTCCGAAAAACCAGTTTTCAACGGCTTGACGAACTACATCGAGCTGTTTCAGGATCGACACTTTATGATATCGCTGAAAAACACTGCTTACTACACCGTTGTGTTCTTTCCCCTTTTCATCCTGCTGGCGTTGTTCTTGGCTTTGCTGCTGAACAGCAAGATCAGAGGGATCAATGCCTTCCAGGCTGCTATCTTGCTTCCCATTGTGGTGCCGCTCTCCCTGGCGGGAGTCATGTTCACCTGGATTTTCAGCCAGGACTTCGGCATTCTCAACCACATCTTGGCCAACGTTTTGCATCTGCCGCATCTACAGAGGTTTTGGTTGGGTGACGTGGAGACTGCCATGAACGCGCTGATCGCGGTGGGGCTTTGGAAGTACACCGGCTTTGGCATCATCCTCTTTCTCGCCGGGCTAAAGGCCATCCCAGTTGAGCTCTATGAAGCTGCCAAAGTGGACGGCGTCAACGGCTGGCAAAACCTGATCTACATCACCCTGCCCAATCTCAAGGGGTCCTTTTCCCTGGTAGGCATCTGGGGTATCATTCAGGCCATTAAAGTGTACGATCAGGTCGTGGTCATGACCAACGGTGGACCAGGAACGGCAACTTCTGTGCTCTACCTATATGCTTGGAAAAATGCCTTTACCTTCTTCAATATGGGTAAGGGCCAGGCCATTGCTTTCTTCACCGCTGTCCTAGCCATCGTTATCTCTATTGTTTTCCAAGTCTTGCTCAGACCGGAAAAGGGGTGAGGTACTTGTCGTCCAATCAGAAACTTCCACGGGCACTGCTCTTTTTGCTAGGCGTACTGGTGTCTTTGATCGTACTTTCCCCCATTATCTGGATCATCTTGACTTCCTTCAAGGATACCAAGGAGATCTACGCGGTCCCCTTAACCGTCTGGCCGCGCAAGTTTGTGTGGACCAACTACCTGACAGTTATCAACGGCTTACCGGAGTTCCCCATCTATTTCGTGAATACCGTTAAGGCGACGTTGGGTACTCTGCTCCTGGTTCTGCCTTTGAGTGCGGCTGCGGGATATGCTATGGGGCGATACGACTTCCCGGGCAAAACGGCTGTAAATGCCTTCATAATTGCTGTTCTGGCCATTCCGTATCTCGTGTTTCTAGTCCCGATATATATAATGGAAGACATTTTGGGTCTCTTGGATACGAATCTAGGCTTGATCCTCCCCTATACGGCTCTGAACTTGCCCCTAGCCATCTTGATCATGCAGAACTCTTACCGAGAGATTCCTTCAGAACTGGAGGATTCGGCGCGCATTGATGGAGCTAATGCGTTTCAAACGTGGCTCTTGGTGATGACCCCGCTAGTGATCACGGGCCTGGCGGCGGTTGCCATTTTCACCTTTGTGGCGGTCTGGGAAGAGTACATGTTTGCCCGCACCTTGATGTTCAGTACCTCGGCTCACACTCTGTCGGTTGGCCTGCCGTCCCTGCAGGTGGAATCCAAGACCTGGGCCTATGGAACACTGAGTGCCGCTTTAGCCCTTTCGCTGCTGCCCATCAGCGTGGTCTTTGTGGTCCTGCGCAAGTATTTCATCGAGGGTGTTCTCAGGGGTTCGGTTAAAGGTTAGAGAGCTGAAGGAGCAGGAAGAATACGCCATGGATTGGAGAGGGAAATGGCAATCTCTATCGCCCCGTCTGTCATCTTTGTGAGGATTTTGATGGTTTTTTCCTTGGCCCTGTTTGGAGTTATCGCAAGATACACCGGGATTTTCCGGGCAGAAGCGAAGGATTCCGTGATTGATATTATGCTGCACATTGCTCTCCCCGCCCTCATCCTGGTTTCCATGACCACGGATATTACGTGGGAAAGCCTTGTTTCTGGGATTGTACTGCCCTTTCTGTCCCTCACTGTCATCCTAGGCATGATGGTTATCGCCAATCTCTTCGGGAGGATGAACTTAGTTGCCAAGGAGCGCCGGGGAACCTTTGCAGTCCTTTGTTCCATGCCCAACACAGCCTTCATCGGTTTTCCCGTGATCGTATCTGTCCTGGGTGAAGTGGGGCTGGCCTATGCGGTGTTGTACGATGTTGGAGTGACGATTGCCTTCTGTTCAGTGGCCATTCTTGCTCTGCAGGGCGGTCCCATACAGAAAAAGCACTGGCTGGGCCTAATCAACCCTGCGCTGATCAGTGCTGTTCTGGGAATCCTGCTGAACTGGGGACAGGTGCAGATACCTTCGGTGGCGCTTGTTCCCCTCCAGACCATGGGCAGCGCCACTGTGCCTTTGGCCATGTTGATCACAGGATACCTTTTATGTGGCGTAAAGAAGGGTTCCAAGGTCTTAAGCAAGGACTTGATCTTAGTCTGTTTGTGTAAGCTGCTGGTTTCGCCCCTTTTGGCCTATATCCTCATGCTGCCCTTTGACCTGAGTCCCACTATTCGCACCGTGGCACTCATGCAGGCAGCCATGCCCAGCATGGCTAGTACGCCTGTGTTGGCTGAGAAATTCGGAGGGGACGGCGAGTTTGCCGTGATAGCGCTAGTTGTCACCACACTGCTGAGCATGATCACCCTTCCAGTAGTCTCAATGCTGGCAAATTAGGAAAGTTGATGAGGTGAAACATGGAACTAAGCATAACCATTTCGGATGTGCGCTCGCCGGGAGCGCCCATTGTATTTCAGGGGGATCTTACCGCACAGATAAGAAAAGCGCAGCGCCTTGGCTTTAGCCAGGTTGAGCTGCATGTGCGAGACCCAAAGGGACTGGATTTGGGCAGCCTTGTCCAGGCTCTCGAGGGAACGTCGCTCCAGGTTTCCACGTTGGGCACCGGCCAGGCCTACACCCTGGATGGCCTCAGCTTTGCCTGTTCAGATGCGGCGGTTCGCGCCGAAGCTGTTAAGCGCATTAAGGCTCACATCCAACTTGCTCAAATCTTAGGGGCGAAGGTGATCATTGGGACCATCAAGGGCCGGCTGGGTTCCGCAGCAGAGGGGCGCCAAGCGGCATACAGGCATGTGGTGGATTCACTCCGGTGCTGCCTGGAAGAGGCAGAAAGATGCGGCGTCCAGCTGTGTGTAGAGGCAATCAACAGGTATGAGGCGGATTTCCTAAACACTGCGGCGGAAGCGGTGAGTTTTATCGAGCAATTCGGTTCAAAGCAGGTTGGCCTGCTTTTGGACACCTTTCATATGAATATCGAAGAAGCTTGTCTCATGGGACCCATCCGCCAGTACGCTGAATACCTTTTCCATGTACATCTGGCTGACAGCAACCGCCTGGCCCCAGGCTGGGGGCATCTGGATTTCCCCAGCCTACTCAGGGAGCTTTCGGCCGCAGGTTACAGGGGGTCACTGGGCCTCGAGTATCTGCCCCTGCCCAGCCCGGAAGAGTCAGCTGGGCAGGGGGTAACGTATCTGAGACGGTTGCCCCAGGGCTGAGTGTGGCTTGCTTTTATCCCAGGAGCAGCTTTCTCAAGTCTTGAACCGAATCCACAATCAAAGTAGGGCCGTGGGCTTCGATCTCTTCCCGATCACCGAAGCCATAGGTGACCGCGATGACATCGAGTCCGTTGGCCTTGGCTCCGAGGATGTCAAACTTGCGGTCACCCACCATCACCTTATCTTCCGTGCCGCCCCCCAGGCGCTCCAGGACGGTGGCGATCACCTCTCCCTTGTTGGAGCGGGTGCCATCCAAATGGGCGCCCACCACCAACTCCTTGGGGAAAAACTTGTCAATACCCAGGTAGGCCAAGGTCTTGTGGGCATAGACCTCTGCTTTAGTGGTGGCCACGGCCAGGGTCTTGCCTGCCTTAAGCAGATCGGCCAGGAGCTCGGGAATGCCCTCGTAGAGCGCGTTTTGGTAAAAGCCATGATCGTGGTAGTGCTGACGGTAGATGCGGATGACCTCGGTGATCTGTTCTTCCGGGAGGTTAAAGTGCTGCCGGAAAGAATCCATGAGGGGCGGACCCACAAAGGTCCTCAGGATCTGGGGATCACCTTCCAGGCCGAAGTGCTTAAGGGCGTGGCTTATTGAGTTCACAATGCCCTCCCCAGAATCGCTGAGTGTTCCATCCAGGTCAAAGAGAATGTATCTGCGTCCCTTCATGCAATCCTCCTACGTCGTTAGTGTGTTTTCTTCTGCCTCTAACGCTTTACTCCACTGCTGCGGGAAGTCCTTCCTGAAGGGCCAGGAACAGGCTGTGGGAGAGAAAGCCGGCACAGGTGGCGAAGGCGGCCCCCGTTTTGGCGCGACCCGTTTCCGCATCAATGGTTTCACAGGCGATGCCGTTGTCCAGCGGCGCCGCCAGCAGCTGTCCTAAAGCCTTCTCCCTATCTCCGCCGATCAGCTCGTAGCAGAGGCTCAAAACCCAGGGATGGGGAGCGTGTTCGCAAGCCGGAGCGCTGAAGCGACCGGAGATGTAATCGGGGTTGTGGCTGGACTGAATCCACTGGACCGTGTTGCGGTAGACGGGATCATCCTGGCTGCAGAAACCGTAATAGGCCAAAAGCTGCAGGCTGCCCGGGGGCTGGTCCAAAAGCTGCGCTTCCCCCCGGTCGTTAACTGCCCAGGCGTACATGGGCCCCAGGGGTCCAGCGGTGATGCAGAGTTCTTGGATGCGCCGGTGGAGGGCGGTGCTCTCAGATCGAACCTCTTCCGCCTTTTCCCTTTGGCCGAGTCTCTCCAGTACACCGGCGGACACCTGGAGCGCCTTCCAGACCAGAACGTTATTGTAGGTCAGGTAGGGATAGTCCACGGGATCATCGGTGGGGGAGAGAAACGTTTTGTAGAGCCCAAGCTGGCCCCGACAGGCCTCCAGCTTCTCCAGGAAATCCCAGCAGGCTTCCAGCACCCTTTCATCCAGGAAGTCCCAATCACGCGTTTCCCTCAGGTACTGGTCCAGGGCAAGGAACCAGGAGCAGAGTTCATCCAGTTCGAAGCCTGGGTAAAGCTCGGTTCCGTCGATATACAGGGCGTGGTGCGCGAGATTCCGCCAGTAGCGGGTCAGGCCCAACTCCAGGTACTCCCTGGCTACTTCCTGGTCGATGTGTAAAACCCCGGGGAAGCTCCAGAGATAAGCATCCCGGGCCCAAAAAGCTGCGCTCACATAGTACCGGGGGCTGCGGGTGGTCATGAGCACGGTGTTTTCTGTGTCGATGCACTTGGCCCGGGCGAAAAAGCAGCTGAAAAACCCATTGAGATTGGCTAAGTAACTGGCCCTTCCCTGAATCTGCTTTACGGGGCGCTTGGCCTGCAGCCAGCTGCGGTGGCTTTCCAAAAGGCTGCTCCACCCGCGGCGCTGCAGGTCCACCACACAGGTGCTGGCCCCATCCGCTTCCCGATTGGCTGCCAGATAGAGGGCCAGCTGGAAGCTATCCCCGGGCAGCAGTTCCACGTTTTTCCCCAAGGAGAAATCGATGGTTTTCCCCGGGGCGGAGGTGATTTCTTCCTCACCTTGACCGCCGCCCAGTTCCCACTGGCATTCCGCCAGGGGCTGGGAAAGTCCCAGGGCCCAGGCGGCCACCGGCAGGCCCGCCCTGTGCTCAAAGGTTAGGGTGCGCGTCCACCTGTTGTACCAGGCAAGATTGCTGCCCAGGGACCTTCTGCTGCTGAAGGCTGTGAACAGGGTGCTGCCCCAGCTGCCCCTCCAGCCTAAAGTGAACCTTCGCTTGGTGGGACCGGTGTTGGTCACAGACAGAAGATAGACAAAACCCCGCCGGCCGTTGGGGCAGAACACGGTCCCCTCCAGCTTCCAGCCGGAACCGCCGAGGGTGAAGCGGGGAATCCAATCTTCCAGCCGTGTCCAGGAGAGATCAGTTAATTCCTGCACCTCGCCGTCCACAGTAAGGTAGGGGGCCAGCAGCGGGTCTGCCCCTCCCCTAACCTCAAGCATACCCTTGTGGTACTCGCTGATCACGTTGAAGCTTTCCACCTTTCCGAACTGGTTGACCTCCGGCAGGGCAATCCATTCATTGCCTACAGGGTAATAATCCAGTTCTTCCGTGATGGTTTCGGGAACAGTGAGGATTTTTTGCGCCATGCTACCCACCCCTTCTCTAGCTTATCTTTCGCAAGGGGCCGGCCGATTCCTGTTTGCGGGCTTTCGGGCAAGGCTAAAGAAAGCAGGATAGGGGGTCGAATTAGACAAAAAGGGATTATTCTAAGGAGGCAGCAGAAAATCTCTGGAGGTGGATTGGGATGCGCGTGCCCTTTGGGGAAGTGCAGGAAGTTTTGCGCAGTGTGCTTTTGACCCGGGGGTGCCCGGAGGATCTGGCCGAGCAGGTGGCCCGGGAGATGGCCACCAACTCCCTGGAAGGTGTGTACAGCCACGGGGTCAACCGTTTTTACTGGTTGATCCGCAACATCGACCGGGGCTGGGTCAATGTCCAGGGACGGCCCGTTTTGGTGGAACGGTTTGCCGCTCTAGAGCGCTACGATGGGCAGATGGGGCTGGGGGTGCCCAATGCCCTCTTCTGCATGGATCGCGCGGTGGAACTGGCCCGGGAGTATGGGATCGGGCTTGTGGCCCTGCGCAATACCAACCACTGGATGCGGGCCGCCACCTACGGTTTAAGGGCGTGTGCCCAGGGTCTGGCTGCCATCTGCTTTACCAATACGTTTCCCAATATGCCGGCGTGGGGAGGTGTGGACCCGCGCCTGGGCAACAATCCACTGATGCTGGCTTTCCCGGGACCAGAAGGGCCGGTGGTCGTAGACATGGCCATGAGCCAGTTCTCCTACGGGGCACTGGAGCTGGCCAAACTCGACGGGCGGCAGATGCCCCTGCCCGCGGGCTATGATGAACAGGGTGAGCTCACCACCGATCCCGAGCAGGTTTTGAAAACCATGCGCATCCTGCCCATGGGTTACTGGAAGGGTTCCGCTTTGGCCCTGCTTTTGGACCTCTTTGCTGCAGCCTTTTCCGCCGGCAACTCCACGGCCATGATTGGGAGGAAATACGGAGGAGATGCCGCAGTCTCCCAGGTGTTTATTGCCATAGATTATACCCGCATCGTGCCCCCTGACCGTGCGGGCGAAATCGCCCAAGAGATACTGGCGGACCTTTTGGCTTCCGAGCCCCTGGAGGAAGGGGGACGGGTGGTTTATCCCGGCCAGCGGCGCCGCGCGGTGCGGGAGGAGAACCTGCGGCTGGGCATTCCCGTGCATGAACGGGTTTGGCGGAAGATCTTGAGTCTGGGTGGGTGATGTGGATGGGGCGTTCCCCGGCCTAACTGATGAAAAGGGCCCCTCGGCTGGCCGATGGCAAAAATACCTCCTTGGCTTTCGCTCCCTTTTTATGGTATAATCACATCGCTTTTTGGTACGGCAAAGCATAAAAACCATGCGAAATCAAACCTAGGAAATCCGGAGCAAAACGAACTTTTCTACACGGCAGGAGAAGTTCGTTTTCTTTTCGTCAAAACCGTGGACAAGCCTTACGCACCTTGACAGCCAAATAGCGCAAAACAAAACCGCCTCAACCTTTGTCCTGAAAACAGAGCGGATCAGGAGGTGATCGGCCTTCGGAGTGTTCCCAGGAGCAGGCTGAAGACTCTTTTCGCCACGGAGAAGGACTGCCGCGAACAATCCAAGCAAAGGGGTGCTCTGTTGAGACGGAAATACTGGCGAGTAGTGTGCCGGTACGGACACGTGGGCATTGGCAGGGAGATCAGCGTAGCCAGGTATCTGGAAACGGGCCCGGAGAGTACTTGTTTGGATGTACTGCTGCTGGCCAAGCACATGCCCGGCGTGAAGGCCAATGGAGTTTCGGAGGTGCGGCCCATCACCCGGGAAGAGTGGCGAGCGGGGAGAGCTGCTGAGGAGGACAACTTCTATCTTCAACGGCTGAAAGGCGGAGGACGGGCTGCGGGATAGGCGGCCCGGGGCAGGTATCGATGGCTAAGTTCATACCGCAAGGGAGGATGGGCATCTAGTATGCAGACCTACGAAAAGCTGGTCGTGGAGAGCCTGAAGCGCAACTGCGAGGCAAGCGGGAGCCGAACCCCTTGGCTGGACTACTGGGAAGAGCGGGAACGGAGGGAAAACCGGCGGCTCAGCCACAGTAGATACCCCCTCCACCCTGAAGAGGAGTGGGGCTGGTGCGAGGAGGACCCCTGGCCCGAAGCGGATTGGTCTGATTCGGATTGGTATACTGATTCCTGAGGATCCAGGCTTCCGACAGCTGGCTGCATGCCGTGGAAGACCAGGTGCGTGGCCCTGGGCGGAGCGCTGCTCCGCCTGGGGTTCAGCCACGTCCCTGCTTTTTTGTGCAGAGCGTACACTCAAGCACGGTAATATGTGAGGGGAGTGTTGACCATCAGCGTTCTGAAAAGCCGCGCCGCGCTGGAAGCTGTCCCAGTCCAGATTGAGCCCCCGGTTTGGGACGAGGTGGCCAGGGAGCTGAAGTCCCTGGTGGGGATGGAAGGGGTTAGGGAAGAGCTGCTGACGATAGCCCGCACCCTGCAGAATATCAAGGCGCACCGCGAGCGCCATCACCTGCGGCATCTGCCGCAGCTGCACTGCGTGATCGAAGGACCGCCGGGGGGGAAGCGCATCGCCCAGCTCCTGGCCAAACTGCTCAATGGCTGTGGGCTGGCGGCTGGACCCCTGTACACGCTCACCTTGGAGACTATGGAAGGGTTGGCCCAGGCCCCTGCCGGATCTCCGCTCTATATTCCCCTGGGGCCAGGGCTTGTCCCCGGTCGCGGCCACGGCCCCAATCCACTGCTGGAGATTTTCTGGCTGCAGCTGAAAGGGCTCAGCCGACCATGATTTTAGGGGTTGATACCCCGGGTGGGGAGCCGCTCCTAGAGAAGCTGGAATTTGCCCAGGAGATTCAGCTGGGAATCTCCATCCCCGCCTACAGCTGGCAGCACTTTCTGGCCTACGCGCGGAAATACGCAGCGAGGAGCAAGTTCAAGCTCACAGAATCGGCCGCCGCGGAGCTGCGCCGGCGCCTGGAGGAGGAGCAGAAGCAGCCCCGTTTTCTCAATATGCACACCGTGGAAAAGCTGGTGGACAAGGCCATGATGAACTACTTCATGTCCCCCGGGGAAGCTCCTCCCCAAGGGAGGCGTTTTGCCTCTCTTGGGGCCCAGCACTTCCGGCCCGCTTTCCAGACCCGGGTCACGGCGGAAGCCAAGCGGGCGGAGGACCCCTTGGCTGAGCTGAAGGGACTGGTGGGTCTGGAGGAAGGAAAGGCTCGGGTGAGCCAGCTTTTGGCCTTGGTCCATCTGCAGCAAAGGCGCCGGGAGCAGGGACTGCCTACGCAGCCCATCACCACCCACATGGCTTTTTCCGGCCCGCCGGGCACGGGCAAGACCACCGTGGCCCGTTTGGTGGGACAGGCCCTCAAGGAGTTGGGGCTTCTGGAAAGGGGGCACCTGGTGGAGGTGGCCAGGGAAGATTTGGTGGGGCAGTATGTGGGCCACACAGCCCAGAAGACGGCGGAAGTGGTGGAGCGGGCCCGGGGGGGAGTGCTCTACATCGACGAATGCTACAGCCTCAACGGCGGCTATGCCACCGATTTCGGCAAGGAGGCGGTGGCTACCTTGGTTAAGAAGATGGAAGATGAGCGGGATAGTCTCACCGTCATTTTCAGCGGTTACGGCCGGGAAATGGAAGAGTTCCTGCAGATGAACCCGGGTTTGCGTTCCCGCATCCAGTTTCAGATCAAGTTTCCCCACTACACAGCCGACGAGCTCTATGAGATCTTCCTCAAGTTCTGCCGGGAGGGTGGCTATGGACTGGCGCCCGCCGCCGCCCAGGAGCTGCAGAACCTTCTCAAGGCGCTGCACCGCAGCCAAGGTGAGACCTTCGCCAACGGCCGGTTGGTGCGCTCCCTGTTTGAGCGGGCCCAGCTGGCGCTGGCGGAGAGGGTGTGGTCAGAGCCTGGGACAGCATCCCTTAAGCTGTTTTTGGAGGAAGATATCCGCAGCCTCAAGGGCTATCAAGATGTGGCGGAGCTGCTGAAGGCCCCCCCGGATCGGCTTTGGGGCGATGGGTGCTTAAGGCAAGCACAAACAGGCTGCCTTGCGATGCAGACAGATCGCAGGGCAGCTTTTTTGCCCTTGCGGAGAGTTTACAGTTAGTGAGCGTTTCCTTCATCAAAAAAAGTTGAAAAAGTGATCCGCGTCACAGCGCCTTCCTAGATTAACGGTTAGAATAGCATTGCCTGCGAGTGGGCAAAGCTTTTTGCTGGGAAGGTGATAGAACATGCGGGAAAACCTATTTGGGCGCCCGGAAATGGCCCGGGCCTGGGAAGGATTTAAGCCAGGCCGCTGGTGCGAGACCATCGATGTGCGCGACTTTATCCAAAGCAATTATACTCCTTACTACGGCGATGAGGGTTTCCTGGCGGAACCCACAGCTAGAACGGCCAGCCTCTGGAGCAGGGTCAATGACCTGATCCAAGAAGAGGTGAGAAACAAGACCATCAAGGTGGATCTGGAGCGCTTCAGCGGGATCGACAACTTCCCCCCTGGCTATATTGATCAGGACAAGGAGATCATTGTTGGTCTCCAGACCGACGAGCCCCTGAAGCGGATTATGAACCCCTACGGCGGCTTCCGCATGCTCAAAAACTCCCTGGATGCCTACGGTCTCCAGATGGATCCGGAAATGGAAGCACGCTTCAATGAATACCGCAAGACCCATAACCAAGGTGTCTTCGACGCCTACACCCAAGAGATGCGCAAAGTGCGCTCCGCGGGCTTGCTCACCGGCCTGCCCGATGCTTACGGGCGGGGCAGAATCATCGGCGATTACCGCCGGGTGGCCCTGTATGGCGTGGACTACCTCAAGGAAAGGCGCGAGCAGGATAAGGCGAACCTCACCGGCCCCGCCACCGAAGAGATCATCCGGCTGCGGGAGGAGATGACCGAGCAGATCCGGGCGCTGGAGGCTATGAAGTCCATGGCGGCCAAGTACGGTTTTGATATCGGCCGCCCGGCGCAAAACGCCCAGGAAGCTGTACAGTGGCTGTACTTCGCTTACCTGGCTGCGGTCAAGGAGAACAACGGTGCGGCCATGAGCCTGGGCCGGAACACCGCCTTTTTGGACATCTACATTGAACGAGATCTCCAAAGGGGCATCCTGGACGAGCAGGCTGCCCAGGAGCTCGTTGACCAGCTGGTGATCAAGCTGCGCCTGGTCCGCCACCTGCGCACACCGGAATACGATGAGCTGTTTGCCGGCGACCCCACCTGGGTCACGGAGGCCATTGGCGGGATGGGTGAAGACGGCAGGCCCCTGGTGACCAAGACCGCTTACCGCTTCCTGCACACCCTCACCAACCTGGGAACATCTCCGGAGCCCAATATGACCGTGCTCTGGTCTACGGAGCTGCCCCGGTCCTTTAAGGAATACTGCGCGGCCATGAGCATCAAAACCGCCTCCATCCAGTACGAAAACGACGATTTGATGCGGCCCATCTACGGTGACGACTACGCCATCGCCTGCTGCGTCTCCGCGATGCGGGTGGGCAAAGACATGCAGTTCTTCGGGGCCAGGGCCAATCTGGCCAAGGCGCTGCTCTATGCCATCAACGGCGGCTATGACGAGCTGAAGCGGGACAAAAACACCGGAGCGCCGGTACAGGTCCTGCCCGGGATCGAGAGGAACACCCAGGAAGTGCTGGATTACGAGACAGTTCTGGCTTCCTTCAAGCAGGTCATGGACCAGCTGGCTGAAGTTTACGTGAACACCATGAACACCATTCACTACATGCATGACAAGTACGCTTACGAGGCAGGACAGATGGCGCTGCACGACCCCCATGTCCACAGGTATATCGCCTTTGGTTTGGCGGGCCTGTCTATTGCCGCCGACTCCCTGTCGGCCATCAAATACGCCAAGGTGAAGCCCATCCGGGATGAGTACGGTATCGCCGTGGACTTCGAGGTGGAGGGAGAGTTCCCCCGCTACGGCAACGATGACGACCGGGTGGATCAGATCGCGGTGGAAATCAACCAGTACTTCATGGAAGCTCTGCGCCGGCATCCAGCCTACCGCGGTGCTGAGCATACCCTGTCCCTGCTCACCATCACTTCCAACGTGGTGTACGGCCAGAAGACCGGTGCCACCCCCGATGGACGCAAGAAGGGCGAGCCCTTTGCCCCCGGGGCTAACCCCATGAACGGAGCGGACAAACTGGGCGCTTTGGCCTCCCTGAACTCCGTGGCCAAGCTGCCCTACCGCCAGGTCAACCAGGACGGCATTTCCAACACCTTTACCATCGTGCCCAGTGCCCTGGGTAAGAACATGGCTGAGAGGGTCACCAATCTCACCAACATCATGGACGGCTACTTCGGCCGCGGTGCGTTCCACCTCAATGTGAACGTCCTCGATCGGGAGCTGCTGTTGGATGCCATGGAGCATCCGGAGAAGTACCCCAACCTCACCATCAGGGTATCTGGCTATGCCGTACGGTTCAACCGCCTGAAGCGGGAGCACCAGCTGGATGTGATCAACCGCACATTCCACGAGGCGGTGTAGGAGGCGCCATGCACGGTTTCGTACACTCCATTGAAACCATGGGCTTGGTGGACGGCCCTGGAACCCGGACCATCTTCTTTCTCCAGGGCTGTCCCCTGCGCTGCGCCTACTGCCATAATCCAGATACCCAAAGGCGGGGGGGAGGTCAGCTGCTCACCCCGGAAGAGGTGCTCAAAACGGTGGAGCGCTACCGCTCCTATTACGGGGAAGAAGGGGGCGTCACCTTCTCGGGGGGCGAACCCCTGCTGCAGGGGGAATTTCTCCACGCCTGCTTGCAAATTCTTAAGCGGGAAGGTTACAATACCTGTGTTGACACTTCTGGCTTTGGTGATCCCAGGTACTACAGGAGGATCCTGCCCCTGGTGGATACGCTCCTTTTGGATGTGAAGGCCTTTGACCGGGCATCCTTTCCAGAGCTCACCGCCGTTGATGGTTTCGCCGCCTACATGAACTTCCTCACGGATCTGGAGGAGAACGGCTTTCGGGGGCAGATCTGGGTGCGCCACGTTATGGTGCCAGGGTTTACAGATAACGAAGAGTCCATGCGCAGGTTCATTGAGCTGATCAGGCCCATTTGGAAGCGGGTGGACCGCATTGAAATCCTCCCCTACCATACTTCAGGGGTGGAGAAATATGCCCGGTTGGGTCTGCCCTACCGGCTGGAGGGAGTGGAGCCCATGGATAAGCAGAAGGCCAAGGAGCTGGAGGTTTACGCCAACAAGATTTTTGCCCAGGGCCTCAGGGAAGAGCGCCAAGCCTACGCAGAGAAGAAGCAGGAAAAGTTCACCCAGGGCAGGGACAAGGCAGCCTCGGATTTGGGTAGATCGGCGCTGCTTTCTGTGCTGCGGGGCCTGCCCCTCTTTGGTGACCTGGCTGAAGAAGATGTGGAAGATGTGCTGCAGCAGGTGATCCTGGCGGATATCAAGGAGGGGGAGTATATCTTCAAAACCGGAGATCCCCCTGAGTTCATGTACCTCATCTACCAGGGTCAGATGAAGATCTTTGTGAACACCATGGACGGTGAGGAACAGATCTTCTACATCTACCGCGATGGCGATTTCGTGGGCGGCCTCAATCTGCTGGTCCAGACTCCCTACCGCTACATCGGCCAAGCCCTCACCGACTGCAAGGTGGTGGTGATTCCCAAGGCGGCCTTCGACAAGTACTTCTACGATTCGCCGGTGATGCTGCGCAGCGTCTTGGCGAAGAGCTTCGAGCGCATCCGCTGGGCGGAAGACCTCATTCAGCGCCTGGCCACCAGCAACGCCTCCATGAAGACCGCGGGGCTTTTGCTCAAACTGGCCAAGCGCATCGGTCAGGAGACACAGGAGGGCATCCGTCTGGAACTCTCCATGAACCGGGAGGAGCTGGGCAATTACTCTGGCCTCAGGAGAGAAACCATCACCAGGAAACTCGGAGAGTTCAAAGAACTCGGTTACATCGAACTTGTGGGCAACAAGGTGATCATCATCAAAGACCTGGAAGCCCTGGAAAGCTATGTGCTCTAAACACGTAAGCCTCACCTAACCATGGGTGAGGCTTTATGTAGTGATGTGCCATTTCACGAGCTGTGTAAACTTGCGAACGCCGCGAGATGTTCAAACCTTCGACGGGATGTGGTATCCTTATGTCCAGGAAGGTTCCACTTTTCTCTTCATTTTGCAATGAGCCGCCAATTTGGGAGATTCCGCAAGCAAAGGAGGCCAAGCATTGCTGGCTAAGCAAACTGTTCAAAAGCTGCGTGCCAGGACCAGGGATTTTCTAGCCAAAGCCAACATCGTCATCACCGACGAAGAGTTTTCCACGGTGGAAATCGCCGATTTCGGATTGGGGGACATTGAGCGCACAGGCTTGCAGCTGCTGACCTATGTGAATACAGATCGCTATTGCGCCAAAGAGTTAGTTCTCTTTCCCCATCAGACCTGCCCTGAACACCGGCATCCCCCTCGCGTCGGCGGCGAACCGGGCAAGGAGGAGACCTTTCGGTGCCGCTACGGCAAGGTCTACCTCTATGTGGAAGGCGAGCCCACGCCTAATCCCCAGGTGAGGCCGCCAGCTGGAGATGAGAAGTATTACACGGTGTGGCACGAAATCGTCCTAAGTCCGGGGGAGCAGTACACTCTTCCCCCCAACACCTTACATTGGTTCCAGGCAGGTCCGGAGGGAGCCATTGTTTCTGAGTTCTCCTCCAGCAGCGATGACGCTTCAGACATATTCACTGATCCCCGTATCAAAAGGATTCCTGAACTGACTGAGTGAAGTGGCCCAGCCCCAAGGCGGACATCTCCCCGTGCTACCGGGGTGATGCCCGCTTTTCTTTTGCCAGAAAAGGGTCGTTTTTCAGCTGAACAGGGCTTGGGCCTTGGCCAGTTCTTCCCTGAGTTTCTCTTCGTTGTTGTCGGGGATAAAGCACTCCAGTGACCAGACTCCGCGGTAGCCAGCGTCCCGGAGGGCGGTGACGATCCGCGGCAGGTCCAGGGAGCCCTGGCCGAGGCGCAGGTGCATCTGCTCTGCTGTGGCATCGCTTAGATGGACATGGGCGATGCGGGAGCCGGCCCCTGCGATGAAGGAGAGGATCCTATCCGTATCCCGCAGGTGGGTGACATCGAGGGTTACCCATTGTTCTATGCTGCCCACGTCGCTAAACAGGCGTTCTAAGTCACCCCAGTCTTTGACAGATACCACCTCTTTGTCGCTGTCCATGTTTTCCACCGCGGCCAGCACGCCCTGCTCCCTGGCGTAGCCCAGGATTCTTCCCATGGAATCCACCTGGTAGTTCCAGTGTGCATCGTTCCGCTCCAGGCGGGAGAACTTACTGCCGGGGTGGATCACAATCAGCCTGGAGCCCAGTTCCTTGGCGAGATCAATGGCCCGCAGGGTCTGCCGGATGGATTCCTCCCGGATACCCCGGTTGGGGCTGGTGATGCTGATGTCCATAATGGGGCAGTGTACAGTGGATTTAAGGTTGTGCTTGGCCAGTGCCGCTTTGAGCTCGGCGCTGCTGGCCCCGTCCCGCTCGTCCCAAGCGTGGTCTGCCCAGATCTCCACGCAGTCAAAGCCGCACCTGGCGATGATTTCCACTGCTTCCAGAATTGGACGGTAGAAAAAGGTCATGGTTGTCACTCCAAAAAGCACCGCTCTCCACCTTTCCCTTAAGGCGTTCGCCCATCAAATGTAGACCAATGGCTCCTTGACGATATGATAAACCACTGTCCATCCATGTTCAATGGAAGATGGCTTGAGCTGCTCGATCCCTCTGCAGTTAAGTTGCACGGCGCAATGAAGGGGAAGTTTAGGGGCATTTTTTTGTCCCAAAATGGGGCATAATTTCGGGATTCCACAGCAGGAATTGTCCCTCCGAAAGAGAAGATGTTGCGTGAGGCAATAAATCTTTTTTGAGAGGGAGAAAAGTTAAGTGGAGATTCTAGGCAGCCTGCCGGTATTACAGGAGGCTAACCCGAGGCTGGTGCTCCGCTTGATCAGGGAAGCGGGATCCATCTCCCGCGCCGAGCTGGCCCGCCTTACCGGCCTGCATCCTTCCACCATCACCCGGATTACAGCTGCCCTCATCGAGGCGGGGCTGGTGCAGGAGATGGGCGAAGGCCAGAATGACCTGGGGCGCAAACCCATTGCCCTGAGGCTGGTACCAGAGGCGGTGCATGTCCTGGGCGTGGCGGTGGAAAGCACCTTTGTCGCGGGTGTGCTGGTTAATCTCGGGGCTCAGATCACAGCCAGGGCAGAGGTTGCCTATGTACCCGATGAGGGGAAGACCCCCATCCAGGAGAAGATCCTGGCGGTGATTGAGGAGCTGCTGCGGGAAGCGGGAAGGCGCGGTATACAGGTGGCAGGCATTGGAGTGGCCATGCATGGTATGGTGGACAGCCAGAGGGGCGTAAGCCTCTTTGCCCCCGCCATTGGCTGGCGCAATGTGCCGTTAGCTGAGCTGATTGGGGAGCACTGCGGCCTGCCTGTGCGCATGGAAAACAACGCCCGGGCCATGGTGCTGGGGGAGTACTGGTTCGGCAGCGGCCGCGGGGTGCAGCATCTTTTGGGAGTTAAGGTGGGCCAATCCATCGGTTCTGGGATCATCTTGGGCGGCCAGCCCTTCACCGGTGCGGGTTTTAGCTCCGGTGAAATCGGCCACACCACCGTGGTTCCCGACGGGAGTTTGTGCAAGTGCGGTAATTACGGCTGCCTGGAAACGGTGGCGTCCATCGAAGCAGTCCTGAAAAAAATGCGGGTGATTCTCAAGAGGGGAGATGGCGGGAGTCTTTTGGAGTTGGTGGATACTGATCCCGATCACTTGACCTTCCATCACCTGGTCGAGGCCACCAGGCAAGGTCATCCCCTGGCCGTTCAGCTCTGGGAAGAGGCAGCCAGTTATCTGGGGGCGGCCATCGCCAACACCATCAACATCCTTAATCCCGCCAAGGTACTCATTGGCGGAGACATCCTCCCCGTCATCGACTACCTACTGCCCAAAATCAGGGAGATCGTGGAGGCCCGCATTCTGCATGTGGCCCAGCCCAGCCTGGCCATTGAGCCGGTGGGTCTAGGCGCCGATTCGGTCACGGTGGGAGCAGCAACTCTAGTGTTGAGAGAGCTATTTGCTTAATTAACGAGAAGGGGTGGAGTGAGATGAACCGGGTTGAACTAAAGGCAATCATCGACGAGCAGCTGGCTAACTTGGAAATTGTGGATGTGCACACGCACCTGTTTCCGGCGGATTTCGACGGTCTTTTGCTCTGGGGCATTGATGAGATTTTGACCTACCATTACTTGATCGCAGAGTTTTTCCGCTACAGTTCCCTGGATTACCGGGAGTTTTTCCGGCTGCCCAAAGCTCGGCAGGCGGAGCTGGTGTGGCAGACTCTGTTTTTGGACCGTTCGCCCGTGAGCGAAGCCCAGCGGGGGGTGCTCACCATCTTAAACCGCCTCGGTCTGGATGTGAAAAGCCGCTCCTTGGAAGCCTATCGAGAGTACTACCGCGGCTTGACTTTGCAGGGGCAGATCGACCAGGTGTTTAAGCTGGCGGGCGTTAAGGAGATAGTCATGACCAACGATCCCTTCGACCCCCAGGAAAGGGCAGTCTGGAAGCGGGGCACAGCTGGGGATCCCAGGTTCAAATCGTCCCTGCGCATTGATCCTTTACTGATGAACTTTCCCGCGGCGGCTGAGGTGCTCCAGGGGGAAGGGTATAATGTAACTGGTGATTTCGGCGGGAATTCGGCCGCGGAAGTTCGCAGGTTTCTCACAGATTGGGTGGAGAAGATCGACGCCCTGTACATGGCGGCCTCGCTGCCTCCCACTTTTACAGTGGATGATAACTCCTTGAGAAGTAGAGTGCTGAAGGAGTGCATCCTGCCGGTCTGCCGGGAGCAGGGGATTCCCTTTGCCATGATGATCGGCGTGAAGAAGCTGGTGAACCCCGGGTTGGAACTGGCGGGGGACTCGGTGGGCAAGGCGGAAATCGGCGTCGTGGAACAGCTGTGTTCAGAGTATCCTGAGAACAAGTTCCTGGTGACCATGCTCTCCCGGGAAAACCAGCATGAGCTGGCCATCACCGCGCGCAAATACCGGAATCTGCTGGTCTTTGGCTGCTGGTGGTTCTTGAACAATCCCAGCCTGGTGGAGGAGATCACCGCCCTGCGTGTGGAGACCCTGGGCCTCTCTTTCATCCCGCAGCATTCCGATGCCAGGGTTTTGGAGCATCTGATTTACAAATGGGATCATTCCCGGGAGATCATCGGCCGGGTCCTGCTGGAGAAATACGCAGATCTCGGGGCAACCGGCTGGCAGGTGAGCGCTGCAGAGATCGAACGGGATCTCAAGCAGCTCTTCCAGGGGAACTTCCGGGCATTTGTCGGACGTTAATTTCAAGAAAGGGCGGTGAGCCGATTGCGGAGCTATTCCCTCACGGAGGGACCCATAGATATGGAGCAAGTGGAAAGCACCCTGCAGGAGTGGCTGCTGGGAGTGGATCGGCCCCTCAAGAAGGTGCTCCTCATTCCCCCCGACGGCACGAGGGGGCATAGTCTAGCCGGTCCCATCACAAGTATTCTCTACCGGCTACTGCAGCCCGCTGAGGTGAAGGTGCTGCCGGCCTTGGGCACCCACAAGCCCATGACCTGGGAGGAGAAGAGCCGTATCTTTGGCCCCGAGATTCCTCCGGAGGCGTATATCGATCATAACTGGCGCACGGACGTGACCAAGGTAGGGGTTGTTCCCGGGGAGTTTGTCCGGGAGGTTTCCGAGGGTCTTGTGGACTATTCCATCGCCGTGGAGGTTAACCGGGAGCTGGTGGAAGGCGGCTATGACCTGATCCTTTCCATCGGCCAGGTGGTACCCCATGAAGTGGTGGGCATGGCCAACTACACGAAGAACATCGTGGTGGGCTGCGGCGGCAAGGAGATCATCGACCGTTCCCACTTCCTGGGCGCGGTGTACGGCATGGAGCGGATGATGGGCCGCGACCATTCCCCGGTGCGCAAGGTGTTTGACTACGCGGAAGAACACTTCCTGAGCAGTCTCCCCCTGGCCTACATCCTCACCGTGAGCAAGACCAGGGGCGAGGAGACTTCCCTCATGGGCCTTTTTGTGGGCCGGGGGCGGTCCGTCTTTGAAGGGGCGGTGGCTCTGAGTCAGAAGGAAAACCTGGATTTGCTCCAGGAGCCCCTGGAGAAAGTGGTGGTCTACCTGGACCCCTCAGAATTCCGCAGCACCTGGCTGGGGAACAAGGCGGTGTACCGTACCCGCATGGCCATCACTGACGGGGGGGAACTGATCATCTTGGCCCCCGGCGTGAGCAGCTTCGGGGAAGACGCCGGTATTGACCGCCTGATCCGCGCCTTTGGCTACCAAAAGCGCCTGGATATCCTCCGTTTGGTGAAAGAGAGCCAGGAGCTCTCCGAGAACCTTTCGGTGGCAGCCCATTTGATCCACGGCTCCTCCGATGGCCGCTTCAAGATCACCTATGCGGTGCAGCATTTGAGTGAGGAGGAGATCAAGGGCGTGTATTTCGACTATCTGCCGTACCAGGAGGCGGTAGCCAAATACGATCCCCAAAAGCTCAGGGATGGCTTTAACATGGTGGATGGGGAAAAGGTGTTTTATGTCAGCAATCCAGCGCTAGGCCTGTGGGCCTTGGAGAAAGACTTTAGCTGAGGGTGTATAGACAAGGAGGAATGTCGGTGACAGGTTGGAGGCAGGCAGTGGAGCAGGCGGCGGATCTCCAGTCCCTGGCTGGGGGACTGCAGAGGGGTGAAGCGCCGGGCGTGTACAGCGCTTCGGTCCGCTTGGTGGAAAACCAGCTGTTCTTCATGGTGAGAGAGGATCTAGAAAAGCTTTTGGTTGTGGTTGCGGAAAAGGAAGACTGCCCCTTTGAGGCGCAGGCGCAGGTTTTGGGGTCTTTCCACGTGTTTCTGGCCGAGCTCAATAGCGCCAATGCTGAGGTTATGCGCAGGCTCTTCCCCTGGACCGCTCCCCAGGCCTTTGGCACCACAGGGATTTCCCTAGGCCTTGGGGATCGGCTGGGTCTGGCTTCCCCCGGCCATATCAAAACAGTGCAGGGTACGACTGCACGCCCGGTGCTGGCTCAGCAGTCCATGCGGGAACTTGATCTCACCCGGCGCACCTACCGGCAGGTGCTGGATGCGGCCACTTGGGCGGTGTTCCAGGAAGGCTACACGGAAGGTTTCGGCGCGGATGGCGACCACCTGAAGAAGGTGGAGGATATCCAGATGGCCCTGGATCTGGGTTTCAGCATGATCACGCTGGACTGCTCGGAGCATATCGATGATGAGGTTGCCCGCCTCAGCGCCCAGGAGGTTGCTGAGAAGTACCGGGGGCTAGTTCCAGAGCTCAAGGGGCAGCTGGAGGAACTCTACCGGGATAAAACCTATACCCTGCAGGACGGCACTTCTATCCACATGGGTGCCGCGGGCTTCGAGCGCATGGTGCTCACCTACTACCGGGCTCTGGATTTCATGGAGATGGTGTATCACTCCATCATCGCCCGGGAGGAGCGGGCCATCGATTTTGAGATCAGCATTGACGAAGTGGATACACCCACAACTCCCCAGGATCACTTCTTCGTCGCCAGTGAACTGCGCCGCCGGGGGGTGAAGGTGAGCTCTTTGGCTCCCCGCTTCTGCGGTCATTTTGAAAAAGGGATCGATTACATCGGAGACGTGGAGCAGTTTGAAAGGGAGTTCGCAGTGCATGCCCTGATCGCCCGGTATTTCGGGTACAAGGTCAGCATTCACTCCGGCAGCGACAAGTTCAGCATCTTTCCCATCATTGGGAAATACGCTGGGGAGACGGGCTACCACCTGAAGACCGCCGGAACTAACTGGTTGGAAGCTGTGCGGGTGATCGCTTCCGAGGATCCCAAGCTTTACCGGGCCCTGCACCGCAAGGCCCTGGAAACGGTGGACCAAGCCCGCACCTATTACAAAGTAAGCTTGGATCTTGGCAAGGTGCCAAGCCTGGATGAGCTGGACGATGCGGAGCTTCCGGAACTGATGCAGAACGCTGATGCCCGGCAGCTGCTGCACATCACCTACGGCTTTTTGCTCACCGATCCCGAGCTTGGGCCGCAGATCTTCGCTGTGCTTAAAGCCAAGGAAGGGGTGTACGAACAGTTCTTAATGGAGCACATAGGCCGTCATCTTGAGTCCCTTGGCCTTTCTCGCTAGATCATTTCAACAGGAGGACTTGTACAGGATGGAACTGCGTTCGAATGCTAAGTATGCGATGCTTGTACCCACGAGCATGGGTGTACGGCTCACGCCGCTCCACGGCCAGCCGGTGCACGCCAGCGACACGTTTATCATGCACGTCACCAGTGCGGAAACCAATGTGGCCAGCATTTCTTCGTACCTGGGCTTGCCGGTCAAGGTGCTGACAGCCTTTGTTCAAGGCAGTCCCATTGCCCAGCTGATCAAAAGTAACCTGCGCAGTAGGGGCATGGACTTCGAGGGACCTGAGATTCCCCAAGGCGGTCCCTGGGGTTACCGCCATCAGTTTAACATCGCCGACAGCGGCTGGGGGGTGCGGGGTCCCCGGGTATACAACGACCGGGCTGGTGAAGTAGGGCGCATCCTCGATGCTAAGTACTTCGATTTGGAGCGCATCTTTGGGGAAGAGGGCGTGCAGATCGTGCACATCTCTGGACTTATCGCCGCGCTTTCCCCCGAGTCCAGCCAGTTCTGTTTGGATGTGGCCAGAACCGCCAAGAAACACGGCACCCGCATCTCCTTTGACCTGAACTACCGGGCTTCCTTCTGGAAGGGCAGAGAAGAGGAGCTGCATGAAGTGTTCAAAGAAATCGCCAGCCTAAGTGACATTCTCATCGGCAACGAAGAGGACTATCAGCTCTGCTTGGATATCCCCGGTCCGGAAGCGGGGGGCAAAGAGATCAGCGCCCAGATCGAGTCCTTCAAAGAGATGATCCGCCGGGTGAAGGAGAAGTTCCCCGCGGCCACGGTGTTCGCCAACACGCTGCGGGAAGTTGTGGATGTGAACTCCCACCTGTGGGGAGCCATCCTCTTGGCCGGCGATGAGTGGCATGTGGTTGAACCTAGGCCCATCACCGTTTTGGACCGCATCGGCGGCGGGGATGGCTTTGTGGGCGGTTTGCTCTACGCCATTCTCCGGGGCTGGGAATCGGCAAAATGGGTTCAGTTCGCCTGGGCCACCGGTGCCATGGCCACCACGTTCTTAACCGACTATGTCCAGCCTGCCGACGAAGCTCAGGTCTGGGCCGTGTGGGAAGGCAACGCCAGGGTTCAGAGATAACGAGGAGGTTGTGCTGTGTCTAGAGCAGATCTTGGTTTGATTGGTCTCGCGGTCATGGGCGAGAACCTGGCCTTAAACATGGAAAGCAAGGGCTTTACCGTGGCGGTGTACAACCGCACCGCGGAGCGGGTGACCAACTTCGTTGAGGGCCGGGCCAAGGACAAAAACATCATCGGTACCTATTCCCTTGAGGAACTGGTGGCAAGTCTCAAAAAGCCCCGCAAAGTAATGCTCATGGTCAAGGCGGGGCAGCCAGTGGACGACTTTATTGCTAGGCTCATCCCCTTGCTGGAAGAGGGGGATATCATCATCGACGGCGGCAACTCTCACTTCCCCGACAGCATCCGCCGCACTAAGCTGGTGGAAGAACACGGATTGCTCTATGTGGGCACCGGGGTATCCGGTGGAGAGGAAGGGGCTCTGCACGGGCCGAGCCTCATGCCCGGCGGTTCACCCCAGGCATGGCCGCACATTAAGCCCATTTTCCAGGCCATTGCTGCCAAGGTGGAAGATGGGAGTCCCTGCGCTGATTGGGTGGGACCCGATGGCGCTGGCCATTTTGTGAAGATGGTGCACAACGGCATCGAGTACGGCGACATGCAGCTGATCTGCGAGGCCTATCATCTGATGAAGGAACTTCTGGGCATGAGCGCCGATGAGATGCATGAGGTCTTTAAGGAATGGAATGCAGGTGAACTCAACAGCTACCTCATTGAGATCACCGCGGATATCTTGGCCTACAAAGACGAAGATGGTTCACCTTTAGTGGAGAAGATCTTGGACACCGCGGGGCAGAAGGGAACGGGTAAGTGGACGGCCATCTCGGCCTTGGACGAGGGCATTCCCCTCACCTTAATCGCCGAAGCGGTGTTCTCCCGCTGCCTTTCCGCCTTGAAAGAGGAGCGGGTGGCAGCTTCCCAGGTGCTCACAGGGCCGAAGCCGGAGTTCACAGGGGACAAGAAGGCTTTCGTGGAGGACATCCGCAGGGCGCTTTACGCTTCGAAAATTGTCTCCTACGCCCAGGGTTATACCTTGATGCGGGCCGCTTCAGAAACCTACGGATGGGATCTGAACTACGGCGGCATCGCCCTGCTCTGGCGGGGTGGCTGCATCATCCGCTCCGTGTTCTTGGGAGAGATCAAAAAGGCGTTTGAGCGGGATCCCCAGCTCACCAACTTGCTTTTGGATCCCTTCTTCAAGTCCCAGATCGACGCCTGCCAGGAGAGCTGGCGGAGGGTGGTGGCCACTGCCTTAACCAACGGCATCCCCGTACCCGCTTTTGCTTCAGCCCTGACCTATTACGATGGCTACCGCCATCCCAGGCTGCCCGCCAATTTGCTCCAGGCCCAGCGGGACTACTTCGGAGCCCACACCTACGAACGCATCGACCGGCCTCGGGGTGAGTTCTTCCACACCAACTGGACCGGCAAGGGCGGCAGCACTTCAGCTACCACTTACAACGTATAAGAGAACAGCCCGCATCGCCCCTGGGTGGTGCGGGTTTTTTCATACGTAAATCAATGGTCTCAACACGAAAATGGTGGAGGAAAACGACCTAAAAAGAGTGAAGATACAAATAATGGCAGCCAAAGACATTCCCGTACGGGCGATGGGCTGTCGTGCAAGAAGGGGCGAGGGGTGAGGGAAGATGGCTATTCCGGATTATCAGAGCATTATGCTGCCTTTGCTGAGGTTCGCACGTGATGGGAAGGTTCACTCAATTCACGAGGCCTATGCTGCCATGGCTGAGTACTTCGGTCTATCCGACGAAGAGAGAAGACAGCTCTTGCCCAGCGGGAAGCAGAAGGTCATTGATAACCGTGTGGGTTGGGCCCGTACCTATCTGGTTAAGGCTGGGTTGCTTCATTCGCCCAAACGGGGCTATTTCTCCATAACACCTGAGGGACAAGCTTTCCTGCAGACGAACCCCACGAGTTTAACCAACGAAGATTTGCGGCAGTATGAGAGTTTTCGGGCTTTCCTGAACCAACCGTCCAGGAGAGACAGACCAGTACCATCGTTGGCGCAGGACAAGACGCCTGAGGAAAGACTGGAAGAGATCGTCGAGGAGCTCAGGCAGAATTTAGCCCAAGAATTACTGGCGAAAATCAAGGAGTGCTCTTCGGACTTCTTCGAGGCTTTAGTAGTGGATCTGCTGCTGAAGATGGGCTACGGAGGGTCCCGTAAGGAAGCGGGCGAGGTGCTGCGCCGTTCCAGAGACGGCGGCATTGATGGCATAGTCAAGCAGGACAGGTTGGGGCTGGATACCATTTATATCCAGGCCAAGCGTTGGGAGGGACCTGTTGGGCGTCCTGTGGTGCAGGAATTTGTGGGGGCTCTCCATGGTGTCAAGGCAAAGCGTGGCGTTCTTTTGACCACTTCTTATTTCACACAGGATGCTAAGGATTATGCCAGCAGCATTGAGACACGGGTTGTCCTGATTGATGGCGAGGAGCTGGCCTCTTTGATGATCGAGCATGATCTAGGCGTTACCACTGTAGACACGTACACCGTGAAGCGCATCGACTCTGATTATTTTGTGGATGAATAGCCTCTATCCTTTTTGATCCGGTTGTCTATGATGGCGAGCAGTCGGTTGGGGTGCATCAAATTGGAGTGTGACAGGTGGATGGGCTGAACGATGCTGATTGGTCACAGCTCTAAGGAGGGTATACGTATGAAAGCGGTGTCGTGGATTCTGCTGATTCTTGGAGCGTTCTTCGCTCTAGCGGGTTTCCTGTCCATAGCGTCAGATATCCAGCTGGGCATCGCCGTGACGGGACTGGTCACCTTTTCAATCGCCTATCAACAGCTCCGCTTGCCCATGTTTAAGCTGATAGGCTGGCTGTCGTTGATCGCAGGGGGACTCTTTTTTGTCTTGGGTCTGGCGGCCATGGCCAGCGATATTCAGCTGCAGGTCGCTGCTTCCGGCTTGGCCTTGGCAGCAGCGGGGATCGGCGGGCTGACAGGCCAGCACCGGAAGGGAGCATAGGTTCAGCCTCCTTTCCGGGGCTCTGTTCGCGGAAAAGCGGCCCGATGGCCGCTTCTTACTTGTCTGCGTTTTCTGGTTTGTAGCTCCACCCCTGGTCTCCATGGTAGATCATGAGCTTGGTCATGCCGCCGTCCACAATCAGGTTCTGGCCGTTGATGAAGCTGTTTTCTTCTGAGCACAGGAACATAACCGCCCGGACAATGTCCAGGGGATGGCCAATGCGCTTCACAGGGTGCTGGAGCAGATCCGCTGGATCGAAATTCGGTGTGTAAGTGGGATCATGGTACGCCCCTGTGTCGATCCACCCCGGTGAGATGGCGTTGACCCGCACCCGTCCGGCCAGACTTGCGGCCAGGGCATGGGTAAGGGCGCTGATCCCTCCCTTAGCCGCGGTATAGCTTTCCGTATCTGCTTGGGACTGGAAGGCCCGGGTGGAAGCGATGTTGACAATGCTTGCTCCCGCGTTAAAGTGGGGAAGCAGAAGCAGGCTCAAGAAGTAGGGGGCGGTCACTCCCACCCGCAAAACGTAGTTGAAGTCGGCGTAGCTGCAGGAGGAGAGAATGCCTCCCTTGGACAGGCAGGCGTTGTTGATCAAGTAATCCACCTTTCCGTATGTAGAGACCACTTCTTGCACAAAATCCCGCAGGGTTTGCTCTTCCGCGATATCCCCATGGAAAAACAGGGCTTCGCCCCCTGCGCTGCGGATCAGCTCCAGGTTTTCCTTTCCCGCCTTTTCATCCATGTCCACAAACGCCACTTTGGCCCCGAGGCGGGCAAATTCCTGAGTGAGGCAGCGTCCGATGCCCAAGGCGCCGCCTGTGATGACGCAGACCTTGTTCTCAAACTTCATAGATTTGGCCTCCCTTGAGTGTGCGCTTTAGCTTACGTTCATCATAGCATTGTAATATTCTCGAAGCAACGGCGGCAAACCCTTGCATTTTTCGCAGAATGAGTTATCCTTGAATATGTAGTCTCCGAATACTGATAGTGGGGGACCCAACGTTTCGGGGTGAATCTTGAGCCATCAAGAGGGGCGACTTGGGCGTCCTAACCCGTCAGCTAACCCCATAGGAGTACACCAAGCGCAAGCACTAGGCCTTAGCCTAGGGTACGCGCCTTTTCTTTTGCCCGGCACCGGACAAGGAAAGCGCGCAGGTTGGCAGGTTCATGATAGTGGGAGGGATTGCCTTGAACGTTCTGTTAAAACTGGGTTTGGTCCTAGCAATCGGGTTGGTGGGCGGGAGAGTTGCTAGGGAGTTCAAATTGCCTAACGTGTCCGGTTACTTGGTAGCGGGCTTGTTTTTGGGCCCTTCCTTCATCGGGCTGATCACCGCGCAGGACCTTGATGCCCTGACCGTGATCAGCGAGGTGGCCTTGGCCATTATCGCTTTCAGCATCGGCAGCGAATTTGTCTTGGCAGATCTGCGCAAGCTCGGTAAGTCCATCGTGATCATTACTCTACTGGAGGTAGTGGGCGCGATTGGGATAGTCTTCGGCCTTATGCATTTTATCTTCCGCCAGCCCTTTGCCTTCAGCATCGTGATCGCGACCATGTCCGCGGCTACTGCTCCAGCGGCAACCCTGCTGGTCATCCGGCAGTACCGAGCCGATGGACCGGTAACCCGGACGCTCCTTCCCGTGGCGGCTCTGGATGACATCTTCGGCATCATCGCCTTTGGTTTCGCCATGTCTGCAGCCAGGCTTGCCACGGGTAGTGCCCACGCCTCGCTTGCCCGCATGCTGGGACAGCCCTTGCTGGAAACCGCGGGCTCGCTGGCACTCGGTGCTGCGTTGGGCCTGCTGCTGGCAGCGGCAGCTGGGAAGGCCGGCGACCGGGACGAACTGCAGGGTATCGCCCTGGCCGCCATAGCGGTAGCCACCGGGCTTGCCAACGCTTTGGGGCTGTCGGCGCTGCTCACCAACATTATGATGGGCACCATTTTGGTTAACGTGATGCGCCATTCTATCCGGGTCTTTAGGTCCATCAACGATTTTGCTTCTCCGGTATATGTACTGTTCTTCAGCTTGGCTGGAGCCAGCTTGAATGTGCGGGTGCTCACGGGTGTGGGCGCTATGGGCTTAGCCTACATCTTCGCCCGGGCTGCCGGTAAAATCCTGGGGGCCCGCTTGGGAGCGAAGGTTACCCGGGCTCCTGAAACGGTCAGCAAATACCTGGGCTTTACGCTGCTGCCCCAAGGGGGAATCTCCATTGGGCTGTCCGTCTTGGTCAGGCAGTTCCTACCGGAGTACGCGGCGGCTATCACCACGATCATCATGTTCAGCGTGCTGGTGTACGAAGTCTCGGGACCCATTTTCGCTAAAATGGCCATCGAGAAGGCTGGGGAGATCGGCGGAATGGATAGAAAGGGGAACCGTCCTGGCGGCGAACCTTCAGCTGTTCCGAAGCAGGAAAGACCAGCTGTGACCTGGGAACAGGGCTGAAGAGGATGGAGAACACGGGACTCAGCGGCGGACGCTGCTGGGTCCTTTTTGCTGCAGGGGGCACAAACAGGAAAGTTCAATCATCTCTCTCTTCCTGCTTGGCGCATATGGTGCTTAAAAGGCCAGACGGGCCCCAAGCAGGGAGGAGGTGAAACCATGGCAGCCACAGGCAGCAACTTGTCTGTAGAGATGCAGGAACGGATGGAGGCACAGCTTCTGGCTGTTCCAGAAGGCAAGGTGACCACCGCCGCAAGCCCCATCGACAACCCCGATGCCGCTTATCTCGCTGCCACCACCAAAATCGACATCACGGATTTGCCTTTCGCCAGTTCCCACGAGTCCATCACTGACGGGACCCTGACCGTGACATTCAGCGAACCGGTGGTCAAGCTCGGGCCGGTCCCGGAGGGCTGGTCCACATGGTCAGCGCCGCCGTTTTCCGAAGATCCTAATCCCTTTGTACTGAGCTCTCCCACCAACATCTTAACTCCGGATCTATCCCGGCCGGTGAGCATCTTCGGTTTTGAACTGGAGCCCGCCCCCTTTGGCGAGTTCGACTTCACTGCTGACTTTTACCTCGGTGATACCCTTGTGGAAAGCATCAACCGCGTCGTGGATGGGGAGGCCGGTGCTCGCTTGTTCGCTAGAGAAAACGGCTTGATTGACCAGGTGGTGGTCTTTGGCGGTGCTGAGTTCGCCATTGCCCAGGTGCGCTACCAACTGCAGGTCGAGCCAATTAACGAGGTGGTCTTCATCCTCCTGGTGGTCATCATCCTGGCGGTTTTGGTGCTCTTGATCCTGTAAAAAGGCAGATGAAAAATGGGGTCCGGCAGCTATTGCTGGGCCCATTTCTGGATCCCGGAACTGAAAAGGGGAACGTTCAACTACTGCTCCCCTCAAGTTCCATGCATATGTATGGACAGAAGTTGGCCGCAACTAGACAGGAGGTGAATCGCGATTAGCAGCAATGTGCTGGAAAGTAAAGTTGTAGGCAGCAATCTGGGTGGAGAAGTGGAAGTGGCCGCGCTCAAGGCTGCGGCTGGAGAGTTTGTCCCCCTGGCCACGCCCATCGACAATCCCGATGCCGCTTATCTAGCTGCCACCACCAAGATCGACATTGACGGCCTGCCTGAGGGCAGTTCCAACGATTCCATCACGGATGGGATCTTAACCGTGGAGTTCAGCGAACCCTTGATCAAGACAGGGCCAGTGCCCGATGGCTGGGCCACCTGGTCGTCGCCGCCTTTCTCAGAAGATCCGAATCCCTTTGTTTTGATCGCCTCTACTAACGTTCTGGAGATGGTTCTGTCGCAGCCCGTGGCTATCTTCGGGTTTGAGATGGAACCCAGCCCCTTTGCACCCGTGGAGTTTACAGTGGAGTTTTTCAACGGGAACACACTCGTGGAAAGCATAACCCGGGTCGTGGACGGGGACGCCGGTGCCCGCCTGTTTGCCCGGGAAGACGGCGCAATCGATCGGGTTGTGATCACTTCTGAAACGGACTTCGCCATCGCGCAAGTGCGTTACCAGTTGGTTGGTGGTGATCAGACCTTTGCTATCGTGCTTGCCCTGCTCCTGCTTGTGATCTTGGCGTTGATTCTGCTGTAAGGTGTGGGCAGTAAAGAAGCAGGCCCAGCTGTCGCTGGGCCCCTTACTTAGAGTCCTAGTTTGCTTTTCAGATTCTTGAGCATATCCTCCGTCATGGCATCCAAATCGTACTTCGGATTCCAGCCCCACTCTTCCCGGGCCGCGCTGTCATCCAGGGAGTTGGGCCAGGACTCGGCAATGGCCTGCCGCACCGGATCTACGTCGAAATCCAGTTCAAACTCGGGGATGAACTTTTGGATGGAACGGGCAATGTCTTCAGGGGCAAAGCTCATGGCCGTGACGTTAAAGGCGTTTCTGTGAATGAGCTTGGCCGGGTCTGCCTCCATGAGCTGAATAATGGCGTCCAGGGCATCGGGCATGTACATCATGTCCATTTTCGTTCCCGGGCCGATATAGCTGGTGTATTTCTTCTGGCGCAGGGCTTCGTAGTAGATATGCACGGCGTAGTCTGTGGTGCCCCCGCCGGGCAGGGTCTTGTAGGAAATCAGGCCTGGGAAGCGCACTCCCCGGGTGTCCACGCCAAATTTATGATAGTAGTAATCGCAGAGCAGCTCGCCGGCTACTTTGGTCACGCCGTAGATGGTGGAGGGCCGCTGAATGGTATCTTGAGGTGTGTTGTCTTTGGGTGTGGAATCGCCAAAGGCCGCGATGGAGCTGGGGGTAAACACGGAGCAATTCTCATGCCGGGCCACTTCCAGCACGTTATACAGTCCATTGATGTTCACATCCCACGCCAGGTGCGGGTTGGCTTCCCCCACGGCAGAGAGGATGGCCGCCAGGTGGATGATGGTGTTGATCCTATACTTCGTTACCACTTCCGCCAGCTGCTCGCGGTTGGTCACATCCACAATCTCAAAGGGCCCGGCTTCCACCAGCTCCCTCTGGTCGTCTTTGACACTTTTGCTGCTGGCTACCACGTTGCTTTCGCCATACAGTTCCCGCAAACGCACGGTCAGTTCAGAACCGATTTGGCCCAAGGCCCCTGTTACTAGAATCCTTCGCACTGGAAACCCTCCTAAGCTGTTGTGATTGACATATTCGTATTAGTATTTAGTTTATTAATTCGCAATACCCTGCTGCCACCACCCCTTTATTTTTCCGCTAAAGCTCAGGGAAGCCCCTTGGAAAAGCGGCCTAGCAGGCTTTACCTTCCCTTTGCGAGGCAGCTCAGCGGGTCTTCACGCTTTCCTGAAATCGGATAACCTCTATTCGGCAAGCTGTAATCGTTTACAACATGGTTCTTCGAGATCTAGGCCCTGTTTTCCTTCTGCAGGGGGAGCAGCCGGAAATGCAAGCAGCGCAGCAAGTTGGGCGTGAACATCAAGGCAGGCTGCCGGGAAACCGAAGTCAGAAGCTTGGGGTTATGGGGGGCGTTTAAGCGTTGACTTAAATATAATCGGGGTCTATAATACAATTAAGTACATGCTTAATAAAGTGGGAGGGTGGAACATGGAAAGAACATTACCACTTCTGAAGGCACTGGCTGATGAGAGTAGGCTAAAGATCGTGAAACTCCTGCTCCAGTACAACTACTGTGTGGGAGCGCTGGCCCGGGAGCTGCAGTTGACGGATGCCGCGGTTTCCCAGCATCTTAAGGTGCTGCGGGAAGCGGGACTGGTCTCAGGCGCAAAGAAGGGCCAGTACACCCACTACGCTGTAGATCGCGAGCAGCTCAAAGCCTTGGCCACCCAGTTTACGCATCTAGCGGGACTTGCCAAAGAAGAGTGTCCCCATGGGGAGGAGCGGTGCAAGGAGAAGGAGTAGGAAACGGTCATGGTCATCCTCAGCGTTACTGATTTGCAGAAAATGTACGGCCGGATCACTGCCGTAGCAGGCATTTCTTTTCAAGTGGAACAAGGGGAAATCTTTGGTTTTCTCGGGCCCAACGGCGCGGGAAAGACCACCACCATCAACATGCTCACGGGTCTAGCCAGGCCCAGCGCGGGCCAGATCTGGATTGACGGCCTGGATGGCGTGGAGGAGATCAAAAAGGCCCAAAGCATCATGGGGATTGTACCTGATGAAAGCAACCTCTGGGACGACCTTGATGGCTTTGAGAATCTCTGCTTTTGCGGGGCCTTGTACGGGTTGGACAGGGCAAGGCGCCAAGAGCGGGCCCGGGAGCTTTTGGAGCAGTTTGGTTTGGCAAGCCTAGGGAGCCGCCCTTTTAGAGCCTATTCTAAAGGCCTGAAGCGCAGACTGACGATTGCCGCAGCCCTGATCCATCATCCCAGGATTTTGTTCCTCGATGAGCCCACCACGGGCATCGACGTGGAAAGCGCCCGGCAGATTCGCCGCCTCATTCTAGACCTTAAGCGCAGCGGCACTACGGTTTTCCTCACCACCCACTACATAGAAGAAGCCGAGCGCCTCTGCGACCGCGTTGCTTTCTTAGTTGAGGGGAGGATCAAAAAAGCCGGGACCGTGCGGGAGCTCATGGCGCAGGCGGGGGATGGACAGATCATCAAGGTCGCCCTGGCCGATGCAGCCGACGCACTGGAGCCGGAGCTGCAGAGAGCCTTCCCGCGGCTCCAGGTGGAGATCAAGGGCAGCACCTGCACCCTGCACGCTTCAGGACAGATCGCTCTCCTGCCCATATTGGAGTTCTTTGAGGTGAGGGGCCTTCACGTTTTGGAAGCCCGAGCGGTGCGTCCCAGCTTGGAGGATGTGTTCGTGCAGATCACCGGTGTGGCCGCAGGTGAGCTGCGGCGGGGAGAAGGGGGCTGCGGCAGATGAGGGCCTGGATCGCCTTTTGGAACATCTTCAAAAAGGATGTGCAGACTTACTACCTAAAGCCGCCTAATATCAGCTGGGGCATAATCTTTCCCTTTTCCTGGACGCTGATGCAGCTGGTCCGTACGCCTGCCGCCGACGATACAGACCTCAGGTCGCTCTTGCCGGGCCTTGTGGCCATGAGCATCTTGTTTGGGACCACCTCCATGGTGGCGGTGACCATCACCTTTGAGAAGCGGAGCCGCTCTTTTGATCGCCTTTTGACGGCCCCCATCAGTTTGACCACTTTGGTGCTGGCCAAAATGGCAGGCGCGGTCTTCTTCGGCGCGCTCATGGCCTGCCTGCCGCTGTTGGTGGGGGCTTTCATCGTAGACCTTTCCGGCCTTAACTGGGCCGTGGCCGCTTTGGGCATCTGGCTGATGTCCATAAGCTCGGCGTTTTTGGGTTTAGCCATCGCGGTTTCCGCCAAAGAGGTTTTTGAGGCTCAAACCTACGCCAACTTCTTCCGCTTTCCCATGCTCTTCCTCTCGGGGTTTTTCTTGCCCATCCACAGCCTGCCCTGGCTGCTGCGGCTCCTTTCCTACTGCCTCCCCCTTACTTACGGAGCGGATCTCCTCAGGTGGGCCCTGGTGCAGGCAGGTGATTTTCATCCAGGGCTTGATCTAGCGGCCCTGGCTGGCTTTTCCACACTGCTGTTTTCCTACTCTCGCTGGAGCATCACCCGGAAGTGGATTCTCTAGAAAAACAAGTCCCGCACCAACGGCGCGGGGCTTGCTTTCTAGGTTGAGGCGGCAGTAGTGAGGAACCACGTAACCAAATAGCGACACATCGTAGCCCCAACGTATATTGGCCGTACACCTCCTTTGTTGAGGCTCTTTAGGATCAGTGTACGGCAGAATACGTCAAAAAAGTAGTTACTGGCGGTTACCTTCTGTAAAGCGCAGCTGCCCATCTTGAGTGAGCGAGCCTTTCTCCCCCGCGTTCTGCGGGGAGGAATTCCCTTGGCCGTGGGGAAAAGCATCTGTAAGTGCAAGTCCTTATTAAGTCGATCCTCTTGAGTCAACAGCACGGTTAGGTCTCCAGCAATACAGTTGGCATTGCTGTAGTCTGGAGGAGCGGAAGACTTTGAGGAGGGTTGATGATGCGTGTCCCTGGGTATGTCTATGTGCTGCAGAATCCGGCCTTCCCACACTTGCTGAAAATCGGTTTTACCACCAGAACGCCCGAGGAGCGGGCTGAAGAGCTGTCTAGGCATTCCGGTGTACCGACTCCTTATCGTGTAGTCTTCAGCGAATTCTTTGAAGACTGCTATGCGGCTGAACAAGAGATTCACCAAATCCTGGAAGCAAAGCGCAGAGGCAAGGAGTTTTTCCATGTAAGCGTTGAAGAAGCGGTTGATGTAATACGAGAGTGCAAAAGGCGTGAGGGCAGGCGCAGCCTGCTTCTGAACCGATCTTGGCGTGGTATTGGTGCTGCGGCTTTGTTGCTGATCCTGGTCTTTTCGGCCATGCGCAGCTGTCAAACGCGGATTCGTGAGGGTGAAACTGTCCTTACAGCAGTTCATCAGCGGGAAAACCGCGTTCCTGTTTCCGGCCGTCGGCCCCATCAGGAAGAAACAGATTCTAAGGACGTGGAGTTTCCTACCGCCAAGGAGCCTGTTGCAAAAAAGGAAAGCGAGACTGATCGGTCGGCCCCTCTGGTACTCTTTTCTCAGTCTGAAGGGCCGATGATCGAAGGTTCATCTGCCAGGGAGCTAGGAGTTGCCGACGAGGACGTATTTCCAGGCGATGATGGAGGTTCTCCTATGGAGCCGGATGTGGCTGAAGGTGTGGTTGAGGACGAGCTGCCACCAGCGGTGCAGGAGCGGGTCGAAGGAGCCCCGGAGATGCAGGGCGGACAGGGCGCACCGGCTGCCACTTCAGGGATCATCGGGTTTGTCCGGAACTTGTTATCCAGGCTCGGAAGCCGCCCTGAAGCCGACAGTCCAGGGCGAAAGCGGAGCGATAGGGTATCAACGGCGCTGCAGGCCCAAGACGATGCAGAACCGCCGGAAACAGACGCATCCTTAGCACTTGAGTCAGCCGAACTACCAGAACTCCCCGATGAGGAACAGGTGAGTAACGGCGGATTGGATCAACCCGTGTCCTTCACACAGTTTGAGGATCATGTTTTCTTTGACGGCGCCCGGACAGGAGAGCGCGGGGAGAGGGGTAAACTCCCCGGTGATGATGGGGATATGAGTACAGCTGAATCCGGTTCCCCAGTGTATGCAGCGACGGGAGAGGCTGACCCCTCAGTGCCCCAGGAGGAAGAGCAGAAGGAAGGGCTGCAGCTCACCGAAGAATAAGGCTTGTCCCGCAAACAGCCCGCCATTTCTCTGAGTTAGAAGGGAAGACACCATGGACTTCAGACAGCTTGAGTCTTTTGTAGCCATTGTCAAGCACGGCAGCTTTACCAAAGCGGCGGAAGGGCTGTTTCTTACCCAGCCCACCTTAACCGGGCATATTCAGTCTCTAGAAAACGAGCTGGGTACAGTGCTCCTCAATCGCTGCGGCAAGACGGTCACCCTGACTGAGGCGGGGGAGATCCTCTATAGGTATGCGGTGAATATCCTCAACTCCAGGGAACTCGCGAGGTATGCTTTGGCCCAGTACGAAGGGAAGCTCGAGGGGGAGCTGGCCATAGCTGCCAGCACCGTTCCCCAACGCCACATTCTGCCGCGCCTTTTGGCCGCCTTTAACCAGCGCTATCCCCGGGTCAGCTTCAGGCTGAACCAGCACGACAGCAAAGGGGTGGTCCAGGCCATCGCATCCAGTGCCGTGGACTTCGGTTTCGTGGGGACCCCCGTCTGCGGGAATGAGCTGGAGGCGGTGGAGCTCTGCCGCGGCCGTTTGGTGGTGATCACACCCAACGCCGGCAGGTATGCGGATTTGGAGGAGAAAAGTCTTGCCTGGGATGAGCTGAAGGATGAGCGGTTTATCCTGAGGGAAGCGGGTTCAGGCAGCAGGAGCGTTTTCCTGGAGGGTCTGGCCGCGAAGGGCTTGGACATAAAAGATCTAAAGGTCATTGCCACCGTGGAAAACCCCGATACCATCAAACAGTGCGTGATGGCAGGTTTGGGCATTGCGGTGGTTTCGGAACTTTCTGTGCAGGAAGAACTGCGCCTGGGCCTGCTCAAGGCCTTCTACCTTAAGGAGCTCGATTTGACCCAGCGCTTTTACTTCGTGGTACACAAAAACAGGGTGCTCTCCCCAGTGGCCCGGGCCTTTCAAGAGTTCACCCTGGAATATACTAGGAGTCTGCCAAAATCTCCTGCACAGCGGCTAGAACCGCCTGCATTTCCCCTTTCGTGTTGAACCAACCAGGGGAAAAGCGCACAGTGCCCCGTGGGAAGGTGCCCAGCGTTTTATGGGCGGCCGGCGCGCAGTGCAGACCGCATCTGGTTTGGATGCCGTAGAACTTCTCCAATTTGTACGTTACTTCTCCGTTATCGCGATCGGGGAAATCCACGGAGATAACTGCGATCCGATCTTCCAGCGAAGCTGGCCCCACGAGCACTACACCTTCCATGTTGGTAAACCCTTCCATCAGGATGCTGGCCAGGGCCTGTTCTTTGGCCCGGATCGCCTCCAGGCCCGTGTTTTCCAAGTAGTTCAGGGCGGCATGGAGCCCGTAAATTCCAGGGAGATTCAAGGTCCCCGCTTCGAATTTGTCCGGGAGGTAGGGGGGAACCTCCTCCTGCTCGGAAAGACTTCCCGTGCCGCCGCTGATCAAGGGTTCCATCTGTTCAGCCAGTTCACTATCGATGACAAACCCGCCTATGCCCTGGGGCGCCAACAGCCCCTTGTGTCCTGTAAAGGCCAGGGCGTGGGCTTGGATTTTCTGGAAGTCGATCTCCAGGATCCCCGCGGTTTGGGCAGCGTCCAGGATGAACAGCAGGCCGCGCCGGGCGCAGAGTTCACCGATTTCTTCCACAGGCAGGATGGTGCCGCAGACATTGGAGGCGTGGGTGACCGCCACCATCTTGGTGTTGGGCCTGATTTGAGCTTCAAAATCGGCAAGGCGCACCCGTCCTTCCCGGTCGCCCCTAACCCGGGAAAACTCCACACCCTGCTTTTGCAGCTGCAAAAGGGGCCGCATCAGGGCATTGTGTTCCAGGGAGGAGACAAGGATGTGGTCCCCGGGCCGCAGCAGACCTTTAAGCAGGAAGTTGAGGGCCTGCGTCACATTCATGGTGAAGACGACGTTTTCCGCTGCCGGGACGTTGAAGAGGGCAGCGATTTTTTCCCGGGTTTCCCACACCACCTCCTGGGCCTCGGGGAAATTGGCGAAGGAGCTGCGGTTCACGCTCCCGCTCACTTCATCGAGGCAGCGCTTCACCGCGCTGCTCACCCCCGGGGCTTTGGGATAGGATGTGGCTGCATTATCAACATAGATTCTCTTCATGTCAGTTGGCCTCCCCATCCATTTTATACCGGCGGCAGCCTGGTCTGTATAGAGTTTGCTTATTGGTGGGGAAGAGGTATAGGCAGTTCTTATTGTACAAGGCAAGGGGCGATTTACTATAATGAAAAGGGGTTTGACAAAAAAATCTCAATGAACTCAGGGAGGTATGTGTGTGGGCGGCAAAAAAGGCATTGCCTTAGTGGGAGCCCTGGTGGGTGCCTTGGCCGTGGCTTTGGTGGCCTTTGGCAACCCCGTGAACATGGGTATCTGCATTGTCTGCTTTATCAGGGATACTGCAGGGGCCCTGGGGCTGCACCGAGCTCCAGTGGTGCAGTATATCCGGCCGGAGATCATCGGTATAGCCCTGGGTGCTTGGCTCATGTCCTTGAGGGGCGGGGACTTCCGGGTCCGGGGCGGCTCGGCTCCCTTTACCCGTTTCATCCTGGGCTTTTTTGTTGTGGTGGGGGCTTTGATGTTCTTAGGCTGCCCCCTAAGGATGGTGCTGAGGCTGGCTGGAGGGGATCTCACAGCTGTCTTTGGCCTTCTGGGCTTTACAGCCGGTATCTTGGTCGGCGTAGCCTTCTTGAACAGGGGGTTCACCCTGGGGAGGACCTACTCGCTGCCTAAAGGGGAAGGTTACCTCTTCCCGGCTGTGCAGGTGGTGCTCTTGATCCTCCTGGTGGCGGGGCCTGCCTTCATCTTTTTCAGCAGCGAGGGGCCTGGCTCACTCCATGCACCGATCTTGGTTTCCCTCCTTGCCGGCCTGATCGTGGGTGCCGGTGCCCAAAGGAGCCGGCTCTGCATGGTGGGCGGCATTAGAGACCTGGTGCTGTTTAAGGACTCCCACTTGATTTCAGGCTTTCTGGCCATTTTCTTGGTAGCCCTGGTGGGCAACCTGGTCACAGGCAACTTCAGGCTGGGCTTCAGCGGACAGCCCGTGGCCCACACCGATTGGCTGTGGAACTTCCTAGGCATGCTCCTCGCGGGGCTCGGTTCCGTGCTCCTGGGCGGCTGCCCCTTGCGGCAGATTGTACTGGGGGCGGAAGGAAATGCGGATTCCGTGATCACCGTGCTGGGGATGCTGGTGGGTGCAGCCTTTGCCCATAACTTCGGGCTGGCCGCCTCTGGGGCCGGTGCCACTGCCAACGGCAAGCTTGCCACCATCATCGGGCTGATTGTGGTGGCGGCGGTTGGCCTTTTGAACACAGAACGGGCTGAAGTGAGTGTGAAGGGAGAGGTGCAAGTTGGCTCTTAGATCAGTTGATGCCAGGGGCAGGGCGTGTCCGGAGCCGGTCCTTTTGACCAAGAAGGCGCTGGCAGCGTCCCCAGAAGGCGTACAGGTGTTGGTGGGTAACAGCACATCCCGGGAAAACGTCCGGCGTTTTGCCGAAGCCAGGGGCTACAAAGCGGAGATCAGGGAAGAGGGGGAAGACTTCCTGCTGATCATCACCAGGTGAGGTTATGGATTACATCGCTACATTTTTTACCCACTCCGGTGCGGTGAAGTATAGAAGGTACATGGGAAGATTGGGTGTGGAGGCGGAGCTTCTGCCCGTGCCGCGCCGCTTGAGCTCAGACTGCGGCATCGCCGCCTGGTTTTCCACAGACCTAGACCTAAGCAGCCTGATCACCGCCGAGATCGAAAAGCTCTTCGTGGTGGAAGAGGGCGGCGAACGGCTGGTTTACAGCGCAGATTAGTTTCGAAAAAAAGTGCACCTCCCAGGCTGCGGAAAGCTTTGGGAGGTGCGTTTTTTCATCTAGGCCTACTGGGGGAGGGTTTCCGGTCTTGTGGCGCTCTTGGCAATCTTTGCAGGATTTATCTTTTTTTCACAGAAGCATATCATTAACCTCATAGATGCGGCAGCATAGGCTATCCACATCCGGGAGGGGATTGAGCTTAGCCACAGCGAACAACCTAGAACTTCTGCTTCAACATACTCCACTCCAAGACGGTAGGGGAGGTGGTGCGGCGGAGTTTTTGCGCGTTTATGTGGAAAAGCCCAAAAAAGGATGGAGGGATAGAGCATGAAGAGGTTTTGCCTGCTGACAGCCGCTTTTTGTGTGGTTTTGGTGGCAACCCTGGCCGTGGCAGCAGCTGCTGCTCCCCAGGGAGAGCTGGAGATCTTTTCCTGGTGGGCCGGCGATGAAGGTCCGGCTCTGGAAGCTTTGATTGCGCTCTACGAAGCCAAGTATCCGGAAGTCACCGTAATCAACGCTACGGTCACAGGCGGCGCGGGAGTGCATGCGAAGGCCGTGTTGAAAACCAGGATGCTTGGTGGAGATCCGCCCGATTCCTTCCAGGTCCATGCCGGTCAGGAGCTCATCGGAACGTGGGTTGTGGCCCAGCGCATGGAAGACCTGACCTGGCTCTTCCAGGAAGAGGGCTGGTTCGAGGTCTTCCCCGAGGACCTCTTGGCCCTGATCAGTACGGATGAAGGCATCTGGTCCGTGCCAGTGAACATCCACCGGTCCAACGTTATGTATTACATCCCCGAAAACCTGAAAAAATGGGGTGTGGAGCCGCCCAAGACCTGGGATGAGTTCTTGGCCATCGCCCCGAGCCTTCAGGAGCAGGGCGTAATCCCCCTCTCCCTGGGGGAAAACTGGACAGCGATCCACCTTTGGGAGAGTGTGGCCCTGAGCTACCTGGGACCGGACAAGTATGACGATCTGTGGGAAGGCAAACTCTCCTGGACCAGTCCTGAGGTGGTCGGGGTGTGGGAGCTCTTCGGCCGGATCTTGGAGTATACCAATCCCGATGCCCCGTCGCTCTCCTGGCAGCAGGCCACCGATATGGTGGTGGCGGGGCAGGCGGCCTTCAACATCATGGGTGACTGGGCTTCCGGTTACATGTCCGTAACCTTAGGCGTAAAGCCAGAGGAGGGCTACGGCTGGGCTCCAAGCCCGGGCACGGAGGGCGTGTTTATGGCCCTCTCCGACTCGTTTGGACTGCCTGTGGGCTGCCCCAACCGGGAGAACACCATCGCCTGGCTGAAGACCATTGGCAGCAAAGAAGGGCAGGACACGTTCAACCCCCTCAAGGGTTCCATCAGCCCCAGAATTGACTCCGATCTCTCCAAGTATGATGTCTACCTCCAGAGTGCAGCCAGGGATTATCAGTCCAATCGCATCGTGGGTTCCTTGGCCCACGGCACAGTGGCCAACGAACGGTTTATGAACGACTTCGCCACAGTCATGGACATCTTCTTGGCCAACAAGGATCCCCAGGCCGCAGCCTACGCTGCCCAGGCGGTGGCCATCCAGTCCGGGCTGGTTAAGTAGGGCGCACAGCCGCAAGCCCGTCACCGCAAGGTGGCGGGCTTTCACAAAGGGCAAGATCTGGAGAAAGGACTGAGGGCTATGCACACCCGCCGCGAGCACTTGGCGGCTATTGTGACTATACTGCCGTCCATCATCCTGCTGGGCATTTTCGTCTACGGTTTTATCGCCAACTCCATCTACATGTCCACCACCGATTGGGGACAAACAGCCGCCATGTCTTTGGATCCCCAGATCGAGAGCGTCGGTTTGGACAACTACCGCGATCTGTTCACCGGTTTTTTGAACGTCCGCTTCCGGCAGGACTTGGTGAACATGTTTTTCTTTACCCTGCTCTTTGTGGGACTCTCGCTGCTGGTGGGACTGGTTTTGGCCACCATCATCGACCAGCTTTTCTGGGGGGAAACGTTTTTCCGCACAGTGTTTCTCTATCCCATGTCCCTTTCCATGGTGGTCACCGGTACCATTTGGCGCTGGATCCTGCAGCCCAGGGGAGGGATCAATGTCCTGCCCACATTGATCGGCCTGCCCCCAGGGAAGTTCCTGTGGCTTTCCAGCCGGGATCAGCGTCTAGTCTTTGACTGGTCCCATCTCTTGCACTACGCCTGTTGGGTATTACTGGTCGTTTTGGCCATCAGCGCCTACAGCCAGTGGCGGCAGGGGAAAAAGGGGCGCCTAGCTTGGCACCTGGTTATCTGCGGGGTTTTGGCGGGCCTGATCGCCAGTCGGGTCCTCACCCGCCTTAGGCTTCTGCCTTACCCGGAGATGCACGGTTTCAACGACGCGCTCTGGGGTGTGGTCATCGCTGCGGTCTGGCAGATGTCCGGGTACACCATGGCGCTTTATCTGGCGGGGTTGCGCACCATACCCCGCGAACTGCGGGAGGCGGCGCGGGTTGATGGCGGCAGTGAACTGCAGATCTACCGCTATGTGGACCTGCCCCTACTGAAGCCCATTACCGCAAGTGCCATCGTGATTCTGGGCCACATCGCCCTGAAGATTTTCGACCTGATCTTTGCCATTTCCAGCCCTGACCACTACCCGACGTCCATGCCGGCGGTAACTATGTTCTTGAAAGCTTTCCGCGGCAATGAACTGGCGGTGGGTTCGGCCATCGGCGTGATCCTCTTTTTCATCGTTTCGCTGTTGATCGTACCTTACCTCATAGTTTCCTTTAGGAGGGAGGAGTAAAGCCCATGTCCTCGGGAAAAACGATCAGAGTGTTGGCTCAGATCCTGGCGGTGCTTCTGGCCATGGTCTATCTAGTCCCCATTTACATGACCCTGATCACGAGCTTGAAGGCACCTGCGGAAATCAACGTGATGACGGCCTGGGCGCTTCCCTCCAAGGCACATTGGGCTAGCTACGGGGTGGCTTGGGAAAGATTCGCCCCGAATCTGCAGAACAGCTTCGTTCTGGCCATCAGCGCCACTTTGCTTTCCGCCATAATGGGCTCCCTGAATGGCTATGTGCTGAGTAAATACCGGATTCCCGGGGGGAAAGTGGCCTTGCCCCTGATTGTCTTTGGTATGTTCATCCCCTACCAGAGCGTACTGGTTCCCCTCTTCAGGTTCATGCAGCAGACCAGACTCTACGGGGGCCTACCCGGTTTGATCCTGGTGCACGTGGTCTACGGGCTGCCCATAACTACCCTGCTTTTTCGCAGTTTTTATCAGGAAATACCGGATGAGCTGGTGGATGCCAGCAGCATTGACGGTGCAGGATTCTGGGGCATCTTCCGTCACCTGATCTTGCCCCTATCGGGCCCGCCCTTTTTGGTGGTCTGCATCTGGCAGTTCACCCAGATCTGGAACGAATTCCTCTTCGCAGTCACCTTGACCAAGCCCAGTTCCCAGCCCATCACCGTGGCCCTGGCCAATCTCGCCGGGGGTCAGGCGGTTTCCTGGAATCTGCCCATGGCGGGCTCGGTCCTGGCGGCCCTGCCCACCACCATCGTCTATGTTCTGCTGGGGCGTTATTTTGTCCGGGGGCTTCTGGCTGGCGCCCTGAAGGGATAAAAAAAGCGGCGCCTATTCGGCCGCCGCCACAGTTACCTTGGCTGGTATCTGCACCTGTCCGTTGAGGGTGTAGCCACACTCCAGGCATTCCACGATGATCAGCTCTGCGGTGGGGGGTTCCTCTAGGTTATCTGCCTGGTGCAGTTTCCCGTCGAAACGATCCCCCGGCTCAGGTTCAATGAGGCCTATGCCCAAGGGAGCCACCAGCTGGGCGAAGTGCTTTTTGGCGCTCAAGATGGCCTCAAGCTGCCCCTGATCTTCTGGGGCTGCGCTTTGGCGCTGTTTGTCCAGGAAGCGCAGCATCTCCAGGCTGCGTTGCCGCCACTCGGTGATCTCTTCCCTGAACTGCGCGTTCCCCTTGGCGTAGGTATCCCTTTCCTTGCGCAGGCTCTGGACCTGCTCCTCCAGGGTCTGCATGTACTTGCCCAGGCGCACCTTGGCCACGTTGGGTTCCTGAACTTCCCCTGCCTCTGGAGCAGCCGCGGGCGGCGGACTCACCTCCACCGGCGGCGGAGGAAGCTCCTGGCTGCGCCCCCGGGCACTTACCAGCATCCCCGCGAGACTTCCGATCATCCCCACTATGGACAGGACCAGCAAAGCGCTGGGGTGCATGCCTTCCACGGGCTGCTGAAGCAGGCGGATGGACACCACCAGCAGGGACAGGGCCAGGACGAAGAGGGAGAAGAAAACGACAAGGGCCTCAAAACTAAATAGCTTAGGCCTGGTTGGCTCGGGGTTCGCCATGCCCATCACTCCACTTCCACCAGTCTAAAGATCTCCTCGTTCAGAGGAATCAGCAGGTCTTGGCCGATTCTCAGCCTGTAGGGATCCACCTGGTTGAGTTCGATGATCTGGTTGATGAACTTCTCGCTAGGGGGCGATTGAAAGCGATTGGCGATGCCCCAAATGGTGTCCCGGGGCTTGATGGTCAAGATCATGGCCTGGTTTTTCTTGATCAGCTCTTCAGCAAGGGCAGATAGGACCGGCAGATCTCCACCCACTTCTAGGCTCACTGCGGGGGCTTGGGGTGCCTCCGGCCGCTCTTCGGCCTCGTGTTCGCTCATCGCGTCCCCAAAGCCCTTGGCGGGAGCGACAGCCTGCACTGCCACCGCTTCGGTGAGGGCCTGCAGCTGGGCCGCTGTGGATTCCCTCTGCTCGGCCAGATCATCTGCCAAGGTGGCCAGGGCCGCGGCGAGGGACTGCACCTCCTGCCCCTGCTGGCTGCTGGCGGTCTGGAGACTGGCCAGCTCCAAGTGGAGCTGGGTCACCTGCTCGGCCAGGTTGGCCAGGGACCGATCTATGGAACGCAGCTCTGTGACCAGGGACTGCAGTTCTGCGCCTGCGGAAACAGCTTCCAGGGTCTCCAGGCGGGCGGTAGTGCTTTGGGCCTCCTCAGCCACCTGCTGAGCGAGGGTGCTAACAGCCACGGCTAAGGTCTGCACTTCTTGGCTCTGCTGGGTGCTGGAGGTCTTCAGGCCAGTTAACTCCTCTTGGAGCTGGGCCAAGCCTGCACTAAGACCTGCCACGGATGCATCGAGGGACTCAAGGGTTGTGAGCACAGCGTCCTGCTCAGTGCTATCCATTGAAGCTGCCAGGGTCTGCAGTTGGCTGCCTGTGCTTTCCACGGCCGCCGCCAGCTCCTGCAGCTTGGCTTGGGTGTTTTCCGCTTGTCCGGTTACTTCCACGGATAGCGCACTCAAGGAAGTGGCCAGGGCCTCCATGTCACGGTCCTGTTCAGCGCTGCGGCTCTGGAGGGCTTCCAGTTCCACTTGGAGCTTAGCCAGCTGCTCCCCTAGCCCGGCGATGCTGGTATCCAGGGACTCCACCGCATTTAGAACTGGCTCCAGCTCATCCCTTTCCGCTGCCGCCGTGAGGACCTGCAGCTGTTGAGCGGCCTCCTTGGCGTGCTCAGCCACCTGGCTGGAAAGCGTCTCCAGGGCAGCGGCTAGGCTTTGCACCTCCGTGTTCTGTTCCGCCGTGGTGCTCTGCAGGGCTGCTAGCTCCTGCTGGAGCTGGGCCACCTGCTGAGCCAGATCCGCCACCGACTGATCGGTGGTCTCCACCGCCGTCAGCAGTGCTTCCAGCTCGCCGCTTTCCGCCGCGGCGACCAGGACTTGCAGCTGGGCTGTGGTAGCTTCCACCTGCCCGGTCATCTCGCTGGAAAAGGTGAGAAAGGTGCCGGAAAGGGCTTCCACGGCGGTTCCCTGCTCAGCAAGGCGTTCCTGCAGGTCAGCGACGTCCACATGGAGTTGGGCCACCTGTTCAGTTAGGGCGGCCATGGTTCCATCCATGGACTGGACTACTTCCATCAACCTGTGCCACTCCTGGGTTTCGGCCAGGGCTGGCTCCGGTTCTGGAGGTTTGAACTGCGTCACGCCCAACAAGTAGCCGCTGGCGAGCAGCGCGATGATCAGCAGCGCACCGGCCACATAACGGAATGCTGTTCCCTCAAAGCGTTGTCCCATAAGCCGTGGTCCGTCCTTTCTTGACAAATTTCCCCAGCGACCTGGGTAAGAAAATCGTTAGTTATGCTAAATATTCCACTAGGGGAGAGGGAACTCCTTCCATAACCTTGAGTGAAACTGGGGATTGGCACCAGGCCGAACGGGAAAAATCCCAAGCAGAGCACTGCCCGGGATTTTTTCGTGCTTTAACGCCGCAGGGGATCGTCAATGAGGGTGGCAAAGAAGAACTCATGGATGTGGCCCCGGTTGAGGGTGGTGATCCCGCTGGCGAAATGGATGTGCCTGCAGGGCAGGGCTTGCGAGCATCTGCTGGCTAAAGTGCTGGTGCGGCCGGGCACTGTTGTTGTGACCAACTACCATTTCACCACCACCAAGGCCCATGTGGTGCTCCAGGGCGGGGAAATGCTGGAAGCTTACATCCCGGAAGCCCTTGAGACCACAAGTGTTCACCCCTTTAAGGGGAACATGGATGAGGAAAGGCTGGAAGCTCTCATCCAGAGGTACGGAGCGGAGAAGATCGCTTTTGTACGCATGGAGGCAGGTACCAACCTCATCGGCGGCCAGCCCTTTTCCCTGGCCAACCTAGCTGCGGTGAGGGAAATCTGCCAAAGGCACGGTCTCTTGCTGGTGCTGGATGCCAGCCTTTTGGCGGACAATCTGCACTTCATCAAGGAGCGGGAAGCAGCTTGCCAAAAGCTGAGTATACGGGAAATCACCCGCTGTGTTGCGGAACTTGTGGATGTGATCTACTTCTCCGCCAGAAAGCTCGGCTGCGCCCGGGGAGGCGGGATCTGCACTAACAGCGAAGAACTCTATGGGCGGCTCCGGGAACTTCTGCCGCTTTACGAAGGGTTTCTCACCTATGGCGGGATGTCTGTGCGGGAGATGGAAGCCATCGCGGTGGGGCTGGAGGAAACCATGGACGAAGATATGATCAGCCAGGGACCCCAGTTCACTGCCTACATGGTTCGGGAGCTGGAGAAGCGGGGTGTTCCTGTGGTCACTCCCCCCGGCGGGCTGGGCTGCCACCTCAACGCCCGGGAGTTTCTGGACCACCTGCCCCAGGAGCAATACCCAGCTGGGCCCCTTGCCGCCGCTTTGTACTTGGTAAGCGGCATCAGGGGTATGGAGCGGGGCACCCTGTCCGAAGCCAGGGATGCCCAGGGGAGGGAAGTCCTGGCTGACCTAGAGCTCCTCCGCCTAGCTGTCCCCCGCAGGGTGTACAGCCTCTCCCAGCTCAGCTGCGCTGTGGATAGGATCACCTGGCTTTACCAAAACCGCCGGCTCATTGGCGGGCTGCGCTTTGTGGATGAGCCCAAGACGCTGCGCTTTTTCTTAGGTCGCCTGGCACCCCTTACGGAGTGGCCCGCCGAGCTGGCGCGCCGCTTCAGCCAGGACCTCAGCAAGCTCTAGACAGTTCTGCTGCAAGTTGGTGGGGGAGGGTGTTGACCAGCCGGCGGCGAAATTGTGCGGCGAAGAGGAAGGAGGTGCTAACTCCGTCCCGTAGGCGGAGTCCTAGCTAAGGGGCGGGGCAAAGACCACAGTCTGCAGCTCAGGGCCGAAGATTTCCCCTGCTTTTCCTGCGATGAGCTCCTCGTCTTTTTTGGTGAGGGGGCGGAAGGGGGTGATCACAAGCCGCCTCCGTTCCTTTTTCCACCTGGCCCTGAGCCTGCCCCGGAGCAGGATGGTGGGGAAGACGATGCCGGTGTTGGTGGTAACCTTGGTCTTGTCTTCCTCGTCCAGGAAGCGACTGCGCTCCCTGTAGCCCAAGATCAGCTGATCAAAGCCCGCCAGAAAGAGGCAGTCGGGGATCTGGCCGGTGCTGGGCAGCTGATTGAGGTAATAGTACTCCCGGCCTTGGTGGGTGATGCTTCTCAGGGGCAGGCCGGCTTGTTCCACAAGCTCCGCCACTTCCCGCTGGCGGAAGCCGGTGAAATAGGCGCAGTCGGTGAAGGTGGCCGGGCCGAAGGTTTGGAAATAGCGACGGATCACTTTCTGCCGGGCGGTCCGCCGATCCATAAACTCCACGTCAAAGCAGGGGACAAACTCTTTCCCCGTGCCCGGGGCGTAGGCGATCATGCCGCGGCTGCACATATCCCGCAGCAGTCCGCCCCAGCCGTGGAAGACCTTCTTCAGCACCTCCGGCTCCATGCCGCTCGCCCGGGCCTGCTCTTTGAGGGCGCTCCTTTGGGTGATACCTGCAGCGATCCAGCTGCACAGCTGCTCCGCCCAATGGGGTTTGAGGGCAGGATCCAGGTCCCAACGGTCATCCCAGGTCTCCTTCACGCCAACGGCCGAGAGGTAAAGTCCCAGCTCTTCCCGGCGCACGGCGTGGAGTGTACCCCGGAAGGTCCAGGTTTTGACCAGCCCTTCGCCCCAGGTTTCTTCATCATAGTCTGCGGCCCTGATCTGCAGGGCGTACTTGGGATTATTGGCAAACTGGGCCTGCAGCCCCATCAGATCGGAAACGACGGTGGCTTTATCCGTTTTCTCCAAAAGATGCAGGTTGTGGAGGGAAGCAAAAAGCAGCTGCTCCAGCACGAAGACGCCTCCTTTAATGTGATTGGCAGATCTCGACAGCTCGCCGCGGGGCGCTTGCTCCCTCCGCCGGGGTATGTCTTCAGCGGGCCACAGCGTATGATGCAAGGGAGGAGGGTGATGGCATGTCCAGGAAGCTCGCCAGAGGAGGCATTGCGCTTTTGATCCTCGGCGGCGTTTGCGCCATAGTCGGTTTGCTGCTGTTCCTGCGGGGTTTTTTCGCCGTTGGTATGGACGATCCCTTCATCATGCCCTGGAGGAGTCCTGCCTTGAGGCGCTTGGTGTCCTTTGAAGGGGCGGCGGTGGGTATAGTGCTGCTTGGTATCGGCAGTTACCTGGTGAAAATCGGTCTGGGTCTTACCCTGGTGGGCCATTCGGAGAGCATCGCCGGCTGGCTGCGGCGGCTGGTGCGCGGCGAGCGCCTGAGCTGTCCCGAGTGCGGCAGCCCCGCTCCCACAAGTGCCAAATACTGCAGTCAGTGCGGCACCAGGCTGCAGTAAGGCTGGCCGCTTTATGCCGCCTAAGTTTTGTTTTCCCCGCGGCTTAAGCGGTGGCAGGAACGGGGAGTGCACTGGCGAAGCATTGGGTAAAAATGGGAAAGGGGCGATGGACAGTGCCCAGGCTAGTACATTTTGAGGTGAAGGATTTGCCCCAGCTGTGCGTGGTGGGAAAGGCCATACAGGTGCCCAAGGAGATGGAGAGCAATCCCATACCTGCCCTCTGGCACCAGTGCTTTGACGACGGAACCTTTGCCACCCTGGAGACGCTGCGGGAGTATCACGTGGCGGAGGACTATGTGGGTTGGATCGGGGACTGGGGAGAGGAAAGCTTCACCTATATCTGCGGGATGCTGATGAAACCCGAGGTGCCCGTGCCAGAGGGCTTCGAAGGCCGCATACTTCCCGCAGGCCGGGCGGCGGTGGCCTGGATCAAGGGCCAAGAAGCTGAAGTGCTCTTTGCTGCCCACACCGTGACCATGGAGGCCCTCTTGGGGAAAGGTTATGAGTACGACCAAGCCGCCGGCTGGTCCATGGAGCTCTACAACTGCCCCCGCTACACCGAGCCCGACGCAAACGGCGAGCTGATTCTGGACTATTACATCCCGGTGAAGTAGGCAAAGCGGCTGTTTGATCAGGAAAATGCAAAGGGGAATGGGCAAAGAAGGCCCATTCCCCTTTGGCTGTTAGGTGCCTAGGATCTGCATGAACTCCTCGCCGGTGATGGTCTCCTTGGCCAGGAGGTGGCGGGCCAGCTCGTGCAGTTTGTCCATGTTGTCCTTGAGGATGTTCACCGCCCGCTCATGGGCTTTGTTGATCAGCTCCATCACGGCCTTGTCCACGGCCGCGGCCGTTTCCGAGGAGCAGGTGGGCACCGCATCGCCGCCCAGGTAGGGGTTGGTCACCGTCTCCAGGGCCACCATGCCGAACTGCTCGCTCATGCCGTAGCGGGTGACCATGGCCCTGGCCAGCCGGGTGGCCTTTTCGATGTCGTTGGCGGCACCGGTGGTGGCTGTGTTGAACACCAGCTCTTCCGCGGCCCGTCCGCCGGTTAAGGTGGCCAGGCGGGCCATGGCCTCTTCCTTGGTCAAAAGGTAGCGGTCATCCTCTTCCACCTGCATGGTGTACCCCAAAGCACCTGAAGTGCGGGGGATGATGGTGATCTTGTGCACCGGCGGAGAGTTGGTCTGTTTGGCCGCCACCAAAGCATGCCCGATTTCGTGGTAGGCGATGATCTCCTTTTCCTTGGGGGAAATGGTGGCGTTTTTCTTTTCGTAGCCGGCGATGACCACTTCCACGCTTTCCTCCAGGTCCTCCTGGGTTACCCGGCTTCTGCCCAGCCGGACAGCCCGCAGGGCCGCTTCGTTGATAATATTGGCCAGATCTGCCCCCGAGGCACCCGCGGTGGCCCGGGCGATGGCCTCCAGGTCCACGCCTGGTTCCATGGCCACTTTGGCCGCATGGACCTTGAGGATGGCTGTACGTCCCGCCAGGTCAGGCAGTTCCACGGGAATCCGCCGGTCGAAGCGGCCCGGGCGCAAGAGGGCGGGGTCAAGGGATTCGGGGCGGTTGGTCGCGGCCAAAAGGACCACCCCTTTGCGGGAGTCGAAGCCGTCCATTTCCGTGAGGAGCTGGTTGAGGGTCTGCTCCCGCTCGTCGTTACCGGCAAGGCCGCCCTCACCCCGCTTTTTGCCGATGGTGTCGATCTCGTCGATGAACACTATGCAGGGGGCCTTCTCTTCCGCCTGCTTAAAGAGATCCCGCACTTTGGCGGCCCCCAGTCCCACAAACATCTCCACGAACTCCGAGCCGGAAATGGAGAAAAAGGGTACCTGAGCTTCGCCGGCCACCGCCTGGGCCAGCAGCGTTTTACCGGTGCCCGGCGGGCCCACCAGCAGTGCCCCTTTCGGCAGGGAGGCCCCGATGCGGGTGTATTTCTCCGGATCATGGAGGAAGTCCACGATCTCCATGAGCGCTTCCTTGGCCTCATCCTGGCCCGCCACATCGGCAAAGGTTTTGCCGGTCTGGGCCTTCACATAGACCCGGGCATTGCTCTTGCCAAAGGCCATGATATTCCCCATCCTGGTCTGGAGCTGCCGGGAGAAGAGCCGGCCTAAACCCAAGATGATCAACATGGGCACGATCAGGCTGAAAAGGTACGTGAGGATGGGATTGGGCTGGGTGGGCTTGACCCGGGAAAAGCGGATGTTGTTTTCGCTGGCCCGCAGCCGGCTCAAAAGGTCCGGATCAGGCATGACCACAGTTACGTAGGTTTGGCGCTGGCCGCGTGCGTCCAAGGCCACGTAGGCCAGCTCCTGGCCATCAGCGCTCATTTCCACCTCCAGCACCCGGTTTTCTTCCAAGGCCTGGAGGAAGGTGCTGTAATCAACCTCCGTGAGCTGGCGGCGGAGGAACGAGGGGAGCACCACGGCGTTGATGATGAAGAGGATAACGATAGAGATGAGATAGTAAAAGATCAATGGCTTTTTGGGGGTTTTATCCCTGTCAGGCATGGGCTACCTCCTCCCTGGACTGTTCTGGAAAGCCTGCTGAAGGCTGGTGACCACTTCTTTCAGCTTTTCCATACCGCTGATAATCTGCTCAAATTCCCCGGGGGAATAACCTTCCAGCACGGGGTCGAACTTGCTGCTCAGATCCTCTTCGATCAGATGCAGCACCCGTTTGCCCTCAGGTGTCAAGGTGATGAGCACAATGCGTTCATCCTCTGGGCTGCGGTCCCGGCTCACCAAGCCTTTTTTCTCCAGAGTCTTGCACATAGCGGATGAGTTGGCCGGCGCTGAACCCAGGGCCTGGCTCAGTTCCCCCACGGTCATCTCACTGCGGTGGTCCACTTCCATGAGGATGCGCAGCTGGGTCATGGTGATCCCGTGGGCCTGCACAATGGTTCCCAGGGGCCCGTCCAGCCCCTGACCGATGGCCCGGAACAGCTGCCACAGATGGTTCTGGAATTCCCGGATATCCATGGAACGCCTCCTTTATTTATGTGTAAGAAAGAATATACGCATGAAAATGTATTCACTATAAATAATACCACGAATATGGGAAACGTTCAAGGCCAGGGAGCGGGGTTTTGGCTAAATAATGGTGAACCCCGCCGCAGAGGGCGGGGTCGCATCTTCCCTGAGTACTGTCTTACCTGATGCGCTGGAAAATGAGGGCGTAGTTGCTCACGGCACTGCCGCCGATGTTGTAGGTGAGGCCGATTTCCGCCCCGGGAATCTGGTGGCCGATGGCCCTACCCAAAAGCTGCCTCACGGCCAAGACCGCCATGGACACCCCCGTTGCCCCTACAGGATGTCCCTTGGCCTTGAGGCCCCCGGAGGCGTTTACCGGCAGCCTTGCCCCAACTTCCACCCAGCCTTCCTCGATGGCCTGGGCACCCCGGCCCGGGGGCGTTAAGCCCATGGCCTCGTAAGCCAGCACTTCGGCGATGGTGAAGCAGTCGTGCACCTCCGCGAAGTCCAGATCGTCCACGGTGATCCCCGCCAGCTCATAGGCCCTGTGGATGGCTCTGCGCCCCGCGGTGAACTCCGCCTTGGAGCGCTTGCTCAGGGGCAGGTAGTCGGTGGTATGGGCCAGGGCCTTCAGTTCCACCAGCTCATTTTGGAGCTCCTTGGCTTTATCCTCCGAGGCCAGAACCAGGGCTGCGGCGCCGTCGGAAATCAAGGAGCAGTCGAAGAGCCGCAGGGGAGCGGCCACGATGGGGTTCTTTTCCTCCGGCCGGTTTAGAATATCTTCATAGGTGCACTCCCAGGGCATCTGGGCCAGGGGATTGGCCGCGGCGTTGCGGTGGTTTTTGGCGGCCACTTTGGCCAGGAGCACCCGGAGCTCTTCGGGGGAAATCTGATACTGCTCCTGGTAACCCTTGGCGAACTCGGCAAAGAGCCCGGGGAAGGTCATGCCCTGGGCGCCTTCCTCCGGCCAGTGGGAAGCCATGGTCAGAACCTGAGTGACCCCGGAAGTGTTTAAGCTGGTCATTTTCTCCACACCGATCACCAGGGCCAGTTCAGCGGCGCCGGCTTCAATAGCCTGTTTGGCCGCGGCGATGGCTGCGGAGCCTGAAGCACAGGCATTTTCCACCCGGGTTGCCGGCTTGAACCGCAAATCGGGATGGATCTCCACGGCGCAGGGGGCCAGGTGTTCCTGGGAGTTGAAGCCGCCCCCGCTGAAGTTGCCAACCCAGATGCCGTCGATGTCCCGGGCTTCCACGCCGGCATCTGCCAGGGCGCCTCTACCTGCCTGAATGAGCAGATCATAGACGCTTTCCTCTAGACGTCCCACTATGGAATGATAGGTTCCAACCACATACACAGCCATGCACAACACCCCTTCGTGAGTTTGTTCAAATCTTAACGAAGGGGCGTTACAAACCAGTTACATTTTGGAAGTAAGTTTTTGATAGAACCTTTCGATGGCCGGCATGGGGGTCACATTGAGTTCCCGGTCCAAGACTGCGCAGCAGCGCTGGTAGACCTTGACCGCCAGAAAAGGCCTGTTGGTGCGGGCGTAGATTTTCATCTGCAGCAGGTAGGCCGGTTCCCAGCAGGGATCGTGCTGCAGGAGTAGTTCGGTGAGCTTCAGGGCTTCTTCGTTTTCCTCCCGCTCGTAAAGGTACCTGGCCAGTTTGTCCGCGGTGTCCAAAAACAGGCTGCGCAGCCTTTCCCGCTCGTCCGCCACCCACTCCAGGTAGGGCAGATCCTCCAGGAAATCCCCCCGGTAAAGCTTGATCGCTTCCCGATAGAGTTCCGCCTGGTGGTGGGGATGAGCTGCGCTGTCGCCCAGCCTGATCAGGCGCTCCAGTTCCTCGGCGTCCAGGACATAGCTGGCCTGGGGGTTGAACCCATAGTTGGAGCGGCTCCTGAGGATATAAAAGGAGGTCTGCTGCGCGGTGCGGTCCGGTTCCAGCGCTTTGCGCACCGCATTGAGGGACACCTTGAAATTGCGGGCAGCCGTTTCCAGATCGTCCTCGGGCCAGAGGGTATCGAAGATGATCTCCCTGGGCAGGTACTTCCCCCGATTCAGGAAGAGGAGGAGGAAAAGCTCCAGCGCCTTTTCCCGCTGCCACTCCTTGCTGCCGATTTCTTCCTTGCCCCGCCAGAGCCGGAGGTTGCCCAGGGTCTGCACCTTGAGGGTGTAGCCGGGGTGGTATTCCAGCCCCGCCAAGCCGTGCTCGGCCAAAAGGCCCTGGAGAAGGAGATTGTCCTTGAGCTTCTGGCTCGCATCCAAAAGGAGGGGAGCCACCATGTTGCGATCTCGAAAGCCAAGCAGGGAGGGTACCTTGAGCAGGATCTGCGCCTCTTTGTCCAGCTTGGTGCGGAAGATCTGCTCCAAGAGCTCTGCATACCTTTCCTTCTGCTGGCTTTGGAAATAGACCAGGGCCAGCCAGAGCTTGGCCGCGAGCAGACAGTAATCATCCTGGCAGCTGGCGAAGTCCGCCGCCGCCGTGCGCAGTTCTTGGGCTGCCGCTTCCCACTGGGCCAGGAAGTAGTGGTTGATGCCCAGACCGATGCGGACCATGCCGCTGAGCCACTGATCCCCCGAGAGCTGCAGAATCTCCAAGGCCTCCCGCCCGAGGTGCAGGCCCAGGTTGGAATCGCCAAAAAAGGCCTCCAAAAGGGACAGGCCCATCAGGGGTTCCGCCCGGCCTCGGGCCACCTCCAGTTCATCCACGATCTCTAACGAGGCCTGATAAGCCCTTCTGGCTTCTTCCACCTTCGGTGGATCCATCAGCTGCAGGCTGTGCCCCAAGCGCATGTGGGCCACGGCCACGATAAAGGGAGAGTCGTACTGCCTGCCCAGTTCCACCCCTTGGCTGGCGTAGGCCCAGGCCAGCTCCACCTCGCCCCGCAGGCTGTGGGCTAGGGACAGAATTAACACCGTTTCCCGGTGAGCCCGGGGGCTCATGGCCCGCTGCTGTTCCGCGGCCAGTTTTCTTTCCAAAAGGTCAATAGCCTCCGCGAGGCGGCCTGTGCGCAGCAGCACCCGGGCCCGGATATTGCTGTCATAGACTTCCTGGCGGTCCAGTTCCTGAGCCCGCTTCTGCAGGGCCATGGCCTGGTCCAAAAGCCCCTGGTTGGCCTTGTTTTCCGCCATGAGCTTGAGGATGCTCGCCTCTTCCCAGCGGTTTTCCTTATCCCGGTATTTCAAAGCCTCCTGCAGGTAGTCGGCGGCCAGCACGGGCTGGACCGTATCCAGGTAGACCTGGGCGATTCTCTGGGAAGTGTGGCTGAGCTGCAGAAGATCTTGGCGCTGCAAGAAGATCTCCCGGGCCCGGTGCAGAACCTGCAGAGCCTCCTTGAACATGCTCTTCAGGCGCAGCACTTCCCCCAGGTAGAGATAGAGCTGGGGATAGCTTGCGAAAACAGCTTCCGGCAGTTCCTTCAGGTAAGCGTGGAGGGAGTCAAATCTGGCCAGGCGCAGCATTTCCTCCCCGCAGGAGATGAGCACAGCTGCCGCGCCCTGGAGGTCTTCCGCCTTGAGCAGGTGGAAGATGGCCAGGTCCGTTTCCTGCATGGCGGTGCAGATTTCCGCCGCGCGCCGATGCAGCTGCTGGTAATCGTATCTACTCCTACCCTGTTTGTGGAGGAATTCCCGCACCAGATGGTGGTAGCGGTAGAGATCCGGGGCCAGCATAAAGACAAACAGGCCCTTCTGGTGCAGGCCGCTGAGGATCTCTTGGCTGTCCTGGCGGCCCAGGAGCTTGTTGCAGATATCGACCTTCAGGTTTTTCAAAACGGCGGTCTGCAGCAGAAACTCCTGAACCTCCGGGCTTTGATTTTCCAGCACCTCAAAGGCCAGGTACTCAAAGAGCAGTTCCAGGGAGGGGGCTTCCACCCGGAGCACCTCATCCAGCTCAGCTCCTTGGGTCAGGCCCTGGCCCAAAAGATCCAGGGCGATGATCCAGCCCTCCGTTTCCCGGGCCGCCTTCTCCGCTTCCCCGGGGGAGATGGCGAGCCCATACTGATCCACAAAGAAATCCGCGATCTCCCCGCTGGTGAGCATCAAATCCTGTTCATCGATGACCAAAACCAGCCGCTTCAGCCGCCAACTGGCCCACTCCCGAAAGCCCAGCTTTTCCCGTGTGGCCAAAATGAGGTGGAGCCGGGGAGGCAGCAGCCTCACCAGGTGGCTCATGAGCTCCAGGATCTGGCTGTTGGCCGCCACCAGGTGGAAGTCATCCACAATTAGGTAGGCATCTTCCTCGAGGTTGGCCGCTGAGTTGATGAACAGGTTGAGGGCCCGCAAATAGTCCCCGCTGCTGCCAGGCCCATCCGCCAAGGCGGCCAGGGCGCCCTCCACTAGACTGGGGTGTTTCAGACGCACAGCGTGGAACAGGTTGGTGAAAAACACCGCGGGATCCGCATCCAGCTCGTCCACGTTGTACCAGAAGTACTGGCCGCGCTCCTGGAAAAAGGCGGCCAGAGTCGTGCTTTTGCCAAAGCCGGGGCCTGCCTTCACCACCGTGAGGGGATACTGGGCACAGAGCCGGTACTTTTCCCACAGAGCAGCCTTTTTCCAGTGCCGTGCGCTGGAGCTCGGCGGTAAGAACTTGGTTCTGACTGTATACTCGCCCAAGGCAGTCACCCCCCGTTAACTAAAGTTATTTACTTATTTCTAGGAAGGGTTTTATAAACCTTCCGCCAACCGGGCTGACCCACCGCGCGCAGCCCATTTTTTGTTTTTTGCGTAGTTTGGGTTACCGATTTGTAACTGAAATGGAACTTCCCCTAGTTATAGTGTGGGCAAAAGCGCAAAGCAAAGGAGGTTCGCCATGCCCAGAGAAATTGACGTCGGCATCGTCGGAACAGGGATCTACCTGCCGGAGCAGGTGATGACCGCCAGGGAAATCGCCGAGGCCACCAACGGCCGCTGGACCGAGGAAGCTGTCCGGAAAAAGCTGGGGATCAATCAAAAGCACATTCCCGGCCCGGGCGATGGGACCCAGGAGATGGGGGTTAAGGCCGCCCTAGATGCCCTGGAAAGGACCGGTGTTGACCCTCGGGAGATCGACCTCATCCTCTGTGTGGGGGAAGAGTGGAAGGAGTATCCCCTCACCACTAGCGGGATCTACATCCAGGAGCAGATCGGCGCGGTAAACGCCTGGGCCATCGATGTGCAGCAGAGGTGCTGCAGCACCGTGGCGGCCATGAAAATGGCCAAGGACATGATGACGGCGGATGAAGAGATCGAAACCGTCATGGTTGTGGGCGGTTACCGCAACGGAGATTTCGTGGATTACACCGATCCGGCCATGTCCATGATGTACAACCTGGGGGCGGGTGGCGGGGCCCTGATCCTGCGTAGGGGTTACGGCCGTAATCTGCTCCTGGGCACCCATATCATGTCCGATGGGTCCCTGGCCAGGACGGTGGGGGTGAAATACGGCGGGACAGAACACCCCATTACCAGGGAAAATGTGGATGTTGCCTATAAGTCCCTGCAGATCTTCGATGTGGAATTCATGAAAAACCGCCTCAATGAGGTTTCCATGCCCAACTGGTTCCACTGCATTGACCGGGCCTTTGAAAAGGCGGGGCTGAGCAAGGAGGAACTGGGCTACTTGGCGGTGTTGCATTTCAAGCGCTCCATGCACCTGTATATGCTGGAAACCTTGGGACTGAGGGAAGAGCAGACCACCTACTTGAGTGATTTCGGCCATCTCGGCCAGGTGGATCAAATCCTGTCCCTCCATCTGGGGCTGGAGCAGGGCAAAATCAAGGACGGCACAGTGATCGCCATGATCGCCGCGGGCATCGGCTATGCCTGGGCGGCCAACGTGATCAGGTGGGGTTAAGGAAAATCGAGGGAGGTTGCGAGAATGAGAGTGCAGGACAAGGTTGTGATCATCACCGGGGCGGCCAACGGCATTGGCGCCGCCACAGCCCGCATTTTCGCCCGGGAAGGGGCGAAAATCGTGGCGGCAGATATCAACCGCCAGGACGGTGAGCGGCTGGTTCAAGAGCTCAGGGAAGGCGGAGCGGAAGCGATCTTCGTGGAGGTCAACGTAGCGGAAGAGGCCAGCGCACAGCGGCTTATGGAACGCACCCTGGAGGCCTTCGGGCGCATCGACGTGCTGATCAACAACGCGGGCATCCACCGGGACGGCTGGCTGGTGAAGATGAGCGAAGAGGCCTGGGATCTGGTGATCGATGTGAACCTGAAAGGCGTCTTCAACTGCGGTAAGCATGCGGCCAAGGTCATGATGGATCAGGGCCGGGGTGTGATCATCAACACCACTTCCGTGGTGGGACTGTACGGGAATATGGGACAGAGCAACTACGCGGCCAGCAAGTTCGGCGTGATCGGCCTGACTAAGACCTGGGCCAAGGAGCTCGCCCCCAGGGGCATCCGGGTGAACGCCGTGGCCCCGGGCTACACCATGACCGCGATGATGGACACGGTGCCGGAGAAAATCCTCAGCGCCATCAAGGAAAAAACGCCCCTGAAAAGGCTGGGTGAGCCGGAGGATGTGGCCTACGCCTATCTGTACCTGGCTTCCGATGAGGCGTCTTACGTGAACGGCGCAGTACTCAGTGTGGATGGCGGGTTCGTGATCGGCTGAGGCCAAAAGGGGGGACTACTAGTGGATGTGAAGGAACTGTACAAACGGAAGCTGATCAGCCTGGAGGAGGCAGTAAGACTCGTGCAGTCCAACCAGAAGATCTGCACAGCCATGGCTGCCTCGGAACCGGCGGGCCTGCTCACGGCGCTGGCGGGCCGCAAAGACGAGCTGGAGAATGTGACCATCGTCTCCTGCTTGATCATGCGCGACTATGAGATCTTCAAACCGGAGATGACCGGCCGCTTCCTCAACGAAACCTGGTTTTACGGGCCTGGGGACCGGGCCAACCATGTCCACGGCAACGTGACCTATATCCCCAACAACCTGCACGAAGCGGGGAAAAAGAAGCTGGCCAACGACAAGATCAATATCTTCTGGGGTACCGCAACCCCCATGGACAAGCGGGGCTACTTCTCCCTTTCCCTGGGCCTCACCTACGAGAAGCTCATGATCGAGCAGGCTGATCTGGTGGTGCTGGAAATCAACGAGAACCTGCCCTGGACTCTGGGGGATACCCAGGTGCACATTTCGGAAATTGACCATGTGGTGGAAAACACCATTCCCCTGGTGCAGCTGCCGCCGGTGGAGCCCGGGGAGGAAGAGCTGGTTATCGGCCAGTACATCGCCGAGATGATCGAAGATGGAGCCACCCTACAGCTGGGGATTGGCGGCATTCCCAACGCCATTGCCCAGTCGCTCATGGACAAAAGGGATCTGGGCGTCCACACCGAGATGTTCACCGACGGCATGGTGGACCTGTTCAATGCGGGGGTGATCACCGGACGGCGCAAAACAATCTGGAAGGGGAAGATGGTGGGCACCTTTGCCCTGGGCACCCAGAAGCTTTACGACTTCATCGACACCAATTTGGCCGTGGAGTTCCAGCAGGGCTATGTGGTGAACGACCCCTGCGTGGTGGGGCAGAACCACAAGATGGTGAGCATCAACACTGCCCTCCAGGTGGATCTCACCGGTCAGGTCTGCTCCGAAGCCATCGGCAACCGGCACTACAGCGGTACAGGCGGTCAGGCGGATACCCATCGGGGGGCGCAGCGTTCACCGGGGGGCAAAGGGATCATTGCCCTGCGCTCCACCGCCAAGGCGGGCAAGATCTCCACAATCGTGGCCCAGCTGCCCGCGGGGGCCAAGGTGACCTTGGGCCGAAACGACATCGACTACATTGTGACTGAGTACGGTGTTGCCCACCTCAAGGGCCGTTCCGTACGGGATCGGGTGCAGGCCATGATCAACATCGCCCATCCTGACTTCCGGGCGGAGCTGCGGGAGGAAGCGAAACGCCTGCAGATCTGGTGAGGGCTTTACGAAATATTTCACAATGCCTAGGTCGGTTTACGTTTGTAACCCATTTGTAACTTTGTGAGGTTAAAATGCGGAAAAGGAAAGGAAAAAGAGGGGGGGAAAGCCAACTCCAAGATCCATCTGTCGTTTGCTCAGCGTTGACCCGTAGTGGATAACTACCTATACCTAAAGGAGGAACATGACCTGTGATGAGGATCAGTATGTTAACTGTCCTGGCCCTAGTTTTAACCCTGGCGCTCTCCAGCGCAGCTTTGGCCATTGAGCCCATTCGCTTCGGCGCGGTCAATCCCCTGGGGGATATCACCGGGGAACAGGCCACCAGGGCCATGGAGCTGGCGGTAAAGGAGATTAACGAAGCCGGCGGGCTGTTGGGCCGCCCGGTGGAACTCATCGTCATCGATGACGAGATGCGGCCGGAAGTGGGAGCCGCGGCCATTGACCGTTTGGCCACCGTGCACAATGTGGACTTCTTTGTGGGCGGCATGGCCAGCGGCGTACATCTGGCTCAGGTACCGGCCCTGAAGAAGTATGAAAAGATCACCGTGTGGATTGGCGCCGCTTCCCACCAAGTGGAGCTGGCGGTTGGTCCCGATGCCGACTGGTATTTCCACCTCCACCCCTGGGACTATCAGCAGGGTGCCAGCTACGGCCAGGGCTGGACGGAAATAGCCCAGGCCCATCCGGAAATTGAGATCAAACGGATCTTCCTAGCCTATGAGGAAGGCGCTTTTGGTACCGACTCTTATCTGGCCTACCAGGCCCTGCATGAACAGGCCAAGCAGGGTGAAGGCCCCTATGCGCAGATCCTCACAGACTTCGCCGGTGCCTCCTTCACCAGCGCCCTGTTGGGCGGCGGCGATTACCGGGCCGTGCTCCGGCAGGCCATGGCCTTCAACCCAGACCTCTTTATCTGGGCGGGCTATGACGCCGATGCGGTGCCCATCGTGGCCCAGGCCATGGAGATCGGTTTTGAGCCTCCCCTCTTCGTGGGAGCACCTCCCGGATGGCCCGCGGACTTCGGCAAAAATCCCCTCTCGGACGGCGTGATCCTTTACGGTATGTGGGCGCCGGCCCTGAAGGAAGTGAGCCCGGTGGCCAAGCACTTCTGGGACGCCTATATCGAAATGCACGGCCATGAACCGGCCACCTACTTCGCACCCCTGGGCTACACCAACATTATGTTCATCGCCGAGGCCATCAAGGCCGCGGGTACCCTGGAGAAGGAAGCCCTCATTGAGGCCCTGCGCACCATCGAATATGAGTCGCCCATCGGCGCAGTGCTGAAGATTTCCCCCAGCAACGTCATTTCCAACCAGGGCTTCACCAGCCAGAAGATTCTCCAGTACATCGATGGCGAGCAGCATGTGATCTGGCCCTTTGAGTACGCCACGGCGCAGATCAAGTATCCGTTTGGCCGGTAAGAAAAATGCGGGCACGGCCGGACAGCCCGGCCGTGCCTCTTCAGTTTAGAAGATCGGGGGGGTCGCTATGCAGGCTGCTGGATCGGCCAAGAGACTGTACATCTACACCGCAGCTCTGATCGTTACAGCCATCATCATCTGGTTTTGGGAGCCCACCGCGCTGGTTTACGGCATACAGCGGGGAAGCTTGTATGCGGTTGTGGCGCTGCCCCTGGCACTGATTCTGGGCATCTTGGGAGTGCTCAATTTGGCCCACGGCGAGTTTTTAACCGTGGGACTCTATGCAACTTACACCTTGTTCCGCAACTACGGCTGGGATCCCATGGCATCAGCGGTTCCGGTGAGCATTATCCTGGCTGTGGTGGGGATCGGGGTGTATCTGCTCACCGTGAGGCAGGTGCTCAAGGCGGGGCACCTCAGCCAGCTGCTCATCACCTTCGGCATCGCGCTGGTCTTAAGTGAGCTCTTGAAAAGCATCTACACCACCCAGCCCCGGGCCGTTTTCACCACCTACTCCTATGCCTTCACCAGGTTCGCCGGCGTGCGCTTTGGCATCTACGAGTTTGTGTACCTGGCCATTGCCCTGGGGGTTTTGTTTGGACTCCAGCTCTTCTTGAAGAAGACCCGCTTGGGCCAGGCCACCTTTGCTGTGGGACAAAACCCCACCGGGGCCGCCATCGTGGGCATTAACGTGCGCTTTGTATACCTCTTTGTCTTCGGACTGTCCATCGCCATCGTGGGCTTGGTTTCCGCATTTATGGTGCCCCGGGTCTCTGTCTTCCCCGGCGCGGGAACGCCCTTCACCATGAAATCCTTCGCCCTGACGGCCATGGCCGGTTTGGGCAACCTGAACGGGATTCTCCTGGCGGGCCTCGCCCTGGGGATCTTGGAGGCCATCGTTAACGCCATCCCCGGCGGGGCGGGCTGGTCCGATGTGGTGGTGTTTGGAGTTTTGATCCTGGTCATATTGTCCAGAGCATTTCGGGGGGCGAGATAATGGGGAAAAAAGCGATGATCATTGTCTGCATACTTGTGGCGGCGAGCTTGCCCCTCTACGCGGGCCCTTATTTCCTCAGTGTTTTTAACACCATCTTTGTCTACATGTCCCTGAGCCTGACCTGGGACATGATGCTCCGCACTGGACAGCTCTCCTACGGTACGGCGGGTCTGTTTGGCCTGGGCGCCTATTCCTCCGCGCTGCTGGTGGCGAAAGCGGGGGTGCACCCCCTGCTCAGCATCGTGCTGGGCGGGCTGTTCGCCGGCGTGGTGGCTTTCCTTCTGGGCTTTGCCGTACTCCGCCTGCGCAAAATCTATTTTTCCATCACCACCCTGGCCTTAACTTCCGTGTTTGCCGTGGTGATCAGGAATCTCCCCAGGCTCACCGGGGGCGCCAGCGGCATGGTGCTGCCTTCAGCCCTGTTTAGCGGTGATGCGGCCAAGAACTACTGGATGGTCTTCGCCCTGGCCCTGGGGGTGATCGGGATTTCCCTGTGGCTGAGCAGGAGCAAGACCCATTACGCCATCAACGCCATCCGGAATGATGAAATCGCCGCCCGTTCCAGCGGGGTGGATGTCTTTAAGTACCTGCTCTTTATGTTCGTGCTCACCTCCAGCATCCAGGGAGTGATCGGCGCCTTCTATGCCCAGCAGTACGCCTTTGTGCAGCCGGAAGCCACCTTCTCCATGAACTTCCTGCTGCTGCCCCTGGCCATGGCCTTGGTGGGAGGCGTGTACTCCACCAGCGGGCCGGTGGTGGGGGCGGTGGTTTTGGGCGTGGTATCCGAGTACCTGAAGCTGATCATGCCCTACGGCCACCTGGTTGTGTATGGACTGATTATCGTGCTGGTGGTGCTGTTTATGCCCCGGGGCTTAACCAGATTTGTGGCCAGGCAGCTGGCTAGAAGGGGGAGGGTTGGAGGTGCAGACCGTGCCGCTCTTGGAAACTAGGAATCTAGAAAGACGTTTCGGTGGGCTGTTGGCAGTCAAAGAACTGAGCTTCTCCGTGGGCAGAGGGGAAATCCTGGGCATCATCGGCCCCAACGGGGCAGGGAAGACCACGGTGATCAACTTGGTGGCGGGGATTATTCCCCCCACTGGCGGACAGATCCTGTTTAAGGGCCAGCGGGTCGACCACCTGCCCGCCCATGCCCGCAGCCACCTGGGTATTGCCCGCACGTTCCAGAACGTGCGCCCCCTGGAGGACTTCACGGCCTTGGAGAACATCATGGTGGGGGCCCTGTTCGGCCGGGGTCAGAACCTGGCCCAAGCCCGGGCCACCGCCCTGGAGATCTGCGAGCTGATCGATCTGCCGCATTACGACCGCCCTGTGGACAATCTCACCGTTTTGGATCTGAAAAAGGTGGAGATCGGCCGGGCCCTGGCTGCCCAGCCTGACCTACTCTTTTTGGATGAACTGATGGCCGGTCTCAATGCCGATGAGACCAGGGAGATGATCGCCGTGGTCCGCCAGCTCCAGCGGCGGGAGATCACCATCGTGGTGGTGGAACACATCATGGCCGTAGTGAAAGAACTCACGGAGCGGTGCATCGTGCTGGACGGCGGCACCATCATTGCCCAGGGCAGCTACGCAGAGGTGGCCGCCAACGAACGGGTGATCGAAGCTTACCTGGGGAAGGAGGCGTAGCATGCTGGAAGTGAAAAACCTTTCCGTGGCCTACGGGAGGATTCAGGTGATCTGGGACCTATCCCTAAGTATCGGTAACAACGAAGCTGTGGGCATTTTCGGCCCCAATGGCGCGGGAAAGACCACGCTGATCAACGCCATCGTGGGGCTGGTCAAGGCCAAAGGGGGCGAGATCACCTTTGACGGCCGGCCCATCCTGGGTCAGGACACCCACACCATCGCCCGGGGCGGGATCGTTGTGGTTCCCCAAAACCGGGAGCTCTTTCCCTTCATGACCGTGCGCGAAAACCTCCGGCTGGGCGCCGCTTACATCCCCCATGCCCGGGAAAAGCTCGAGGAAACTTTGGACTACGTGTACCAGCTCTTCCCCATCCTCAAGGAGCGGGATAAACAGCTGGCCGGCACCATGAGCGGGGGACAGCAGCGCATGCTGGTGATCGGCAGGGCGCTCATGAGCAGACCCAAGCTGCTCATCCTGGATGAGCCTTCCCTGGGGCTGCAGCCCTCTTTGGTCACTGAGCTGTTTGACACGCTCAAGGAGATCAAAAAGAACGATATGGTCATTCTCCTGGCGGAGCAGAATGCCCGCCAGGGTTTGAAGGTGATTGACCGTGGTTATGTAATGGAAAACGGCCGGATTGCCCTGGAGGGCAGCGTCGAGGAGCTCTCCCAGGATGAACACATCAAAAGGGCGTATCTTGGAGTGTAGCTGAGGGAAAGCACAAGGAGGTAGATGCCATGCCGAAGGTGGAGTTGCGTGGAGTTGAACTTTATTACAGCCTAGATGGCCAGGGCCCGGAAACCATCGTGGTCCTCAACGGGATCATGATGAACACCCTGAGCTGGAATGAGTTTGTCCCCGTGTTCACCGCAAAGGGGGGTCACCGCTTTCTGCGGGTGGACTTCCGGGATCAGGGTTTTTCCAGCCCCTATCCCCAGGAGTATGATCTGTCCATCCATGTAGATGATCTCAAGGAACTTTTTGATCACCTGGAACTGCAGAAGGTGCACCTGGTTGGTGTCTCCTACGGCGCCATGGTGGCCCTGCTCTTTGCCCTCAAGTATCCCGAGTACCTGGCCACCCTGATTCTGGGTAACGCGGTGGCCCAGGTGACCAAGTTCCTTCAGGCGGCAGCGGATATCTGGGAGTATTCCGCCACCACCAACAGCGGGGAGCTGTTTTTCAAGCTGAGCATGCCCTTCATCTACTCTGATCAGTTCTACAGCCAGCACTGGCAGTGGCTGAAGGAAAGGGAGGCCATGTTCAACCAAATCCTCACCCCCGAGTGGTTCGCCGCCCTGCGCCGGCTCTGCCGCAGTTCCTATGAGTTCGATGTCCTGGACCAGATCCACTCCATCACCACGCCCACCCTGCTCATCGCCGGCACACGGGATATCATCACTCCCCTCGAGGAGATGAAAAAGATTCAAGAGAGGATCAAGGGCTCCCGCATGCTGATCATTGAGGGAGCAGGCCATGCCTCCTTCTATGAAAAGATGGATGAGTTTGCCGCAGCTGTGCTGGGTTTTGTGGCCCTGCACCAAAGCAGCTGAAGGCCCTTCCGCTAGTTCCCCCAGCCCTTGAGGGTGATGGCCCTGCTGGTCCCCGCTTCCAGGTGGAAGGGGCCGCTGGTCAGGGTGAGGGAGGCCGCGCCCATAAGCTCGATGGACGCTTCCAGGCGGTATTCCCCCTCCGGCAGGCTGGTTACCTCGAAGCTCAGCCTGTCGTCGTGGAGGTAGGCGGTCCAGATGGGCTCCGCCTGTTTGGCCCGGAAAAGGTTGATCTCGATGGCAATGAACTTGTCGATCCCCGCAGGCAGCTGGATTTCACCCCGGATGGAGGCAAATCTGTCCCGGTAAGAATCGATCAGCACCAGTGCCTTGCGGGGATTGACGATGTAACTGCCGTCTGTGCCCCGCTCCACGAAGTGGGGGAGATGCACATCGAAGACCAGTTCCAGAGCGCTGCCCTGGGCAATGGACAGGTTCAGCTCCGGTTTCAGCTGACCGCTGGGGACCTGGAGGGCCACCGTCTGCCCGTCTTTGAGGACGATGTAGTTGTGGAGGGGCCCGCCCGCCTGGTTTTCCTTCAGTTCCAAGCGGAGCTCGGTGAGCCGCCCCGCGGGAATGGTGGCTGTGCCCAGAAGCTGCTCCCGGAACCTCAGCTCCTTGAGGTTGATTTTCCCCGCGTCCTGCGGCATCAGAAGGAGCGTAACCCACCTGCCGTCCACCCGCGCGGTCACTTTATCCACGGTCACCCACACCTGGGCGATATCCGCTAGGGCAGGCGAGTCCAGACTGATCAGGGAACATCCCGCGGTCTCCGTTAGGTAGATGCCCACATTGGCTGTGCCGCCGGGACCTCCGCCCAAACACCCCGTCAGGATCAGTGCTGCCAATACCAACGTTAGAAGTTTCGCTTTCACCTTACTGCTCCTTTCTAGGCTGGCCCCCTCCCATACCATCCGCAGGGCGCGGCCTTGAGCTTAGGGTAGGAGGGGTCTGGCCGGCCAGGTAAAAAAAGGAAGGCTTGGACCCGCGCGGCTTGGGACAGGAAGCGCCCGCGACCAGGAAATCGAGGAGCACGCGCCGTATTCAAATTGGTGGGAACTGAGCTAAAAGGGGTGCTGCTTCATGAAGGTTTTGGGGTTTGCTTTGGCTGCCCTGTTCCTGCTTCTGGTGGTGGGGCTAACCGGGGCCAGCTTGCACTTTTACAACTTCGCCATCAAGCGGGGACCGAAGGCGTTTTTGGGCTCCAACCCTGATTTGCAGGCCACCCAGAGCCAAGCTGCTGCGGCCCCCGGCGGAACCGGCGCCCATTGGGTGGAAGAGCAGGACTATGAGACTTGGGAGATCCGCTCCCACGATGGTTTGAAGCTTGTGGCCTATTACATCCCGGCTGCCCGGCCCACAACCAGAACGGCCATCATCGCCCACGGCTACACTTCCCGGGGGAAGGCCATGGGGCGCTTTGCCCGCTTTTACCGGGAGGAGCTGGGGTTCAACGTGCTTTTGCCCGATGCCCGGGGGCATGGGGAGAGCGAAGGGGATTACATAGGCTTTGGCTGGCACGACCGCCTGGACTATCTCCGGTGGATCGAAGAGGTGTTGGCCAGGGTGGGAGAAGATGCGGAGATTGTGCTCCACGGGCTTTCCATGGGCGCGGCCACCGTGCTCATGGTAAGCGGTGAACGGCTGCCGGAGCAGGTTAAGGCGATCATCGAAGACTGCGGCTACACCTCCGTCTACGAGCAGTTGGGCTACCAGTTTCGGCGCATGTTCCGCCTGCCTGTCTTCCCCCTGCTGGATACCACCAGTTTGGTCACGAAACTGAAGGCGGGCTACAGCTTCCGGGAAGCCTCCGCCCTGAAACAGGTGCAAAAATGCCGGGTGCCCGTGCTGTTCATCCACGGATCCGAGGACGCCTTCGTGCCCGTGGAAATGGCCCGGCGGCTGTATGCAGCCTGTGCGAGTCCCAAGGAGCTCTTCATTGTGGAAGGGGCCGCCCATGGCACCGCCTATCAGTGGGCAGGGGAGGCCTATCAGGAAAAGGTGGAGCGGTTTATCGGAAGTTACCTGTAACCACTAGTCCCCACAACATTTTTTTCCGCTTCCGCAGCTTTCTGTGTAGGGATTTCCCGCGAGATGCATAATTATCGCAGTAACTTCCCAATCAAGGAGGCGGAACCTATGATCCGCAAATTAATGGTGGTAAGCGTAGCTGTTTGTGTCCTTCTATCTTTCAGCACATTGGCTTGGGCGCAGGATTATTGGAACTACAACGTCTTTCCCTACAACTATGAACGGTTTGTCTACGAGGTGACCACTTACGGCACGGCGTGGGACTGGGACATAGGTGAAGAGGTTGTTGTGGAGACAAAGATGCAGCAGTTCCTGGAGATCCGCAAGCTGGACGAGGAGAACGCGGAGGTAACCCAGGGTCAAACCCAGGTCTATAGCTACGAGGATCTGGGAGAAGCAATCAGCTTCATGGGTGGACTCGGGGGCCTGGCCATGCTCTTCGGGGGGCCGTGGTTTGGTGAGCTTATGTTCCTGGGCATGTGGGCGGCGGATCTGGAACTGGAAGTGGGCAACAACATGCAGCTCTTCGACGGGTCCCGGGTGCGGGTTGTGGATGAACAGACCGTGGCTGGAGTCCGGGGTTACCTGGTGCGCAAGTTCGTCCGGGAAACCGATGAAGAGGGCAATCGCCAGGATATCACCACGTCCGAATGGGTGATCGCTCCCAATGTGGGCTGGCCCTTATCTTCGACCATGTATGAGGACGGCGAAGTGTCCTACGAGATGGTTTTAGTGGAGTACGAGAGGAAATAGACGGGAAAGAGATAACTGAGACGGGAAACGGCTGGCTGTGGCTGGCCGTTTTTCTTTTGTGGAGGGGAAAGCGCGGCAGCTGGGCTCATTAGGCGGGGCTGCTTTTGCCAATTCCTTGACACTGCCCAACAGAAAGTGGTAAAATTGACTTAGTTACCCGGTTAGTCAAGATGGAGGAGAAGGTATTGAAGCCTGAGCATAAACCAGAAGCAAAGGACAGGATCCTGCAGGCAGCCGGCAGGCTTTTTTCCGAGAAGGGCTATGAGGGGACTAGAGTATACGAGATCGCCGATGCCGCGGGTGTGAACAAAGCCCTGATCTACTATTATTTCCACAACAAGGAGGACATCCTAGACAGCCTCATCGACTCGCTGATGACCGGAGTGTACCAGATTGCCCTGGAGTTTGTGGACAACTGCGTTCGGGCCATGGTCCAAGACGGCCGCTTGTCCATTGCCGGAGACCGCTTCTTGTTTGCCCATGGGGAGGCGTTGAAATATTTCAAGCGCCAATTGAATAGGTATTACGCGGACATCATCGATTATGTCTTGGAAAATCGCCGCGTGGTACGGATTGCCATGTTGGAGTCGCTGAAGGGAGGGAAGCACAAGGGCAGTCTGTTTAGGATCATGCAGCTGTTGGACAGCGGGCCCGAGAATTCGCTGCACAGCTCGCTGAAGGCAGCGGCCCAGGATGTGAACTACCATGAAGATCTGGTGTTCTTTGAGTTCTTCTTTGTGATCATTCCCCTGGTGAGTATGGCTGCCTTCTACGATGATTACAAGGAAAAGAGCCTGCTCAGCGATGAGCGCTTGAAGGAGCTGGCCCTGAGCTCTTACGCCACTTTAGCTGAGGGCCTGGGGGCGCGGCATATTGCCCTAGCTCCTCAGGAAGACTGAGCGGCTCCCCGGGCCTGCTGCGCTGGTCTAGGTGAACGGAGAGATCAACCCAGGGAAGGAGAGATGGTTGGATGTCAGTCAAGCAAAGTCTCCAGGCTGCTGCTTTACGGGAATCCCTGCGCTACGTGCGACGCAATCCCGAAGAAAACTTCGCTAGGCTGCTCGGTCTGATCAGGCCTTTTGCCCGTTTGCCCTGGCACCAGGAGATTATCCGCCAAGCGGGGGAGATGTGGGCGGATCCCCAGAACAACTGGCGCAGGCTCACAGAAAGGGCTCTACGGCAGCTGGCACCCAAGGTCTCGGAGAAGATCGTGATGAACTTCTTCCTGAATGCCGCCTTGATCGGCGTGCCCATCGCCCGGGCGGTGGAAGAAGAACACGGCTGCAACGTGCCCTGGGCCATTTTGATGGATCCCACCTCCAACTGCAATCTGCGCTGCGAAGGGTGCTGGGCGGGGGAATACGCCAAGGGAGCGCACCTCAGTTTGGAGGAACTGGATGGGATCATCCAGCAGGGTAAGGAACTGGGGGTCTACTTCTATCTGTACTCAGGGGGCGAACCGCTGCTGCGGGCCGCGGACATTATTCAGCTGGCGGAAAAACACAATGATGCTGTTTTCTGCTCGTTTACCAACGCCACTCTAGTTACCCCCGAGCTCGCCGCCCAGCTGGCGGAAGTGGGCAATGTGGCTCTGGCCATCAGCGTGGAAGGTTTTGCCGAGGCCAATGACTTCCGCCGGGGCATTGGCGTCTATGAAAAGACCGCGCGAGCCATGGATCTCCTGCGGGAAGTGGGGGCTCCCTTCGGCTTTTCCACCTGTTACCATGCGGGAAACACCGAAGAAGTGGCCTCCGAGGAGTTCGTGGACGCCATGATCGAAAAGGGCTGCCTGTTCGGCTGGTACTTCACCTATATGCCCATTGGGCAGCATGCCCGTCCGGAGCTTTTGGTCACGCCTGAGCAGCGCCAGCTCATGTATGAGCGGGTGCATGAGTTCCGGGCCACGAAGGATATCTTCCTCATCGATTTTTGGAACGACGGGGAATACTGCAACGGCTGCATTGCCGGGGGCCGGCATTACCTGCATATCAACGCCAACGGTGATGTGGAACCCTGCGCCTTCATCCACTACGCAGATACCAATATCCGGGAGGCAACTTTACTGGAGGCCTTGAAAGCGCCTTTGTTTATGCAGTATCGAGAGCGGCAGCCCTTCAACGCCAATCCGCTCAGGCCCTGTCCCCTCCTGGATAACCCCGATGAGCTGGTGGAGATGGTGAACAGGGCTCAGGCCTACTCCACCCAGCGCCGGGACAATGAACCGGTGGAGGTTGTGGCTGATAAATGCCGGGAGGCTGCGGCCCGCTGGGCGCCGGTTGCCGACAGCATCTGGCAGCAAAAAACGGCCCAGCAGGTCAAAGAGGCTATTTGAGTAAGAGGTTCTAGGGAGGCGTCGCGGCGGCGCCTCTCTTTTTTTCTGGGGGCAGGTAGATCGGCAGGAAAATATTACTAAGGCGGTGAATTACTTTTAGCAAATCGGGCAGTACAGAAGGGAGAATCCCTATGAAGCGCCGTTTAGGCACCATCCTGTTGGCCCTGCTCTGTGCAGCTTCCAGCCCTGTCTGGGCAGCTGATCTCTGGAGTGCCCCGGTGCAGACCCAGCAGTGGTCGCAGCCGGAGTACACGGAGCCTTGGTCGGAAGTGGAGTATGTGGAACCGTGGGGGGAGGCTGGAAGTGTAGAGCCGCCTGTCCCCGGAGAAGCTCAGGGCGAGATCGACCCCATGCTGCTGGATTTTGAGAGTCTATACGGTATCTGGTTGATCTGGACTCCAAGCGCCCCCCTGGGCGGCGGGCACGTGCAGCAGGGGAAAGACCAGGGGATGGTGGCCATCAACCCAGATGGCACCTACGTCCTTTTGCATCAAGCCTGGGACCCTGACCCCGTGGAGGGCAGCTGGCGCCTCTCGTACCCTGGGGAAATCAACGGTGAAGCGGTGCAGGCCATTGTGCTTCTGGATGGACCAACCGGGACCCACTGGGCTGTGGCCCCGGACCCCAGCGGCAAAGTCCGCCTGCTCTGGGCCATGCAGTGGGCCGATGGCTCCGCCCTTTGGTTTTTCGATGCCGAACTCTATCGCTAAAGGATGTTTGGAACACAAGGCAGCTCCCTGACCAGGGGGCTGCTTTGCGGTGCGCCCGGCATGTCTACCGAGCCGATGGGTTGAGAGAAACCCTACCGCCCAACCAGCGGGAAGGTAACCAGCAGGCAAGGGCGCCACTGGCAACAGTGGGGTCTGGAGGAAGCC